>Ga0315288_10000102_pt1 | contig 90677 bp, 76 predicted proteins | sample YL17G11_20_MG_FD_203454 | JGI IMG/M metagenome (GOLD analysis project Ga0315288, IMG submission 203454) | Sediment microbial communities from Yellowstone Lake, YNP, Wyoming, USA - YL17G11_20 | ecosystem: Environmental > Aquatic > Freshwater > Lake > Sediment | place: USA: Wyoming | collected... | reverse complement strand
TGAGGGAACTTTATGAAAATTACCAGCATCACCACTTCGCCGGTTCGGCTGCCGATCGTCAAAGCGCTTTACATCACCAAAGGTGCGGGCACTAAGCGCGAATGGGGCGGCCGCCGCAGCCGGTTCACGCCCAAGCGGCCGTCTCCGCTCCTGGAATATGTGATCGTGCGCATGGAGACCGACGAGGGGATTGTTGGCATTGGCGAGGCGCCCGCGGACATCGGTTTCTTCGGCCAGACCCTGGAAGAAATTCAAGCAGCCGTCGAGGATTACCTGGGGCCCCAACTTATCGGGAAGGATCCCTTCGACCGGGAATATTTGATGGACCTCATCGCCTATCAGGGGAACTCCTGCGCGAAATCCGGGATTGACCTGGCGCTCCATGACCTGCTGGGGAAAGCCCTGGGCATTCCCGTGAGCGATTTGATCGGCGGTTCCCACCGGCAGCGCGTGATGGTGGCCATCGAGATTGCGGGCGGCGCGCCGGACGACATGGCCAAAGAGTGCGTGTCCTACATGGACCGGGGCGTCCGCGCCTTCAAGCCCAAAATCGGCGGCTTTCCCGAACTGGACGCCGACCGGCTGCGCGCCATCCGGGAGGCCGTCGGCCCCGAGGTCTCGATTCGCGCCGATGCCAATCAGGGCTATAGTCCAAAGGAAGCCATCCGGCTCTGCCGGCTGGCCGAAAAATACGGGGTCGGCCTGGAACTGTTGGAGCAGCCGGTGCCGGTCTGGGACCTTCAGGGCATGGCCGAGGTGAAACGTTCCGTGGAGACCCTCATCGAGGCCGATGAGAGCTGCTATACCATCCATGACGCCATGCACATCATCCGTCACGAGGCGGCCGATGTGCTCAACATCAAAATCGGCAAAGCCGGCGGGCTCTACCACGCCAAGAAGATCGCCGCCCTGGCCGAGGCCGCGGGACTGAAATGTGTGCTGGGAACGGCCTTCGGGCTGGGAGTGGGAATCGCCGCCAAACTGCATTTGGCCGCCTCCACCATGATTGTAACCGACGCCGTGGAGTTCACCGAAATCGGCATCCACGACAACCTGCTGGCGCCGCCCTGGGACGCCAGGCTGGCGCTCCCGCTGGAAGACGGCTGCCTGCCCGTCCCCGAAGGCCCCGGCCTCGGAGTCGCCTTCGACGACGCCAAACTGGCGCAACACTCCCGCCTGCCGGGATAGGGCGATGCAGTTGTAGGGCGGGGCTTCCACGCCCCGCAGAACTGTCTAGGTAATGCAAATTATCTTGCGGCGGGGGATGGAACCCCCGCCCTACATCGGCCCTTCGGAGTCCTCGCACCGAAGGTTATCCACCGACACCTTCAGTGAGGTGGATACCTTCGGCAGGCTCCGCCATAGATGACAAATGACAAATATATATATGTATGTCACCTGTCACCTATTGTTCGGGGCAACCAATATGTCGTAAATCGGCCTTTTTTTTCCCTAAAGATAACATCATCCTCAATCAATCTACTTAACGCTCTGGCTATAGTTCTTTTATGTATCCCCACCCCCTTCATTCTTTCCAACGGGGCCGCTCTATCCAGCTTGCCGCCGGCGTCGGAGAGGGATGTCCTTGCGGCGGGACGACATCACCCTGCCGTCATCTATTTTCCCATATGTATATCAATATTGAATATACGAGGGGGGGGCGCTTTTTATCCTGAGGCACTCGAAGGGTCTCGCCGGCCGCAGTGTAGGGCGGGGTCGCCGCGCCCCGCCGTCGGGATTCTAGGGCACGGCTTGCCTGCCGGACAAAACCTCCCGCGGGGCTAAACAAACCCGCGGGAGGGCTGGCGCCACAAATCTCAATCTGCCTTGACCTGCTCAAACCTGTGGCCAGCCAATTTCCTTACTCCTTCTCCCTCCAAGATTTTGCCGTCATCAAGTAATCTCAAAATCCTATTAATCATGGTTCAGACAAGATGTTGCTGTTTGATTTTTCCGCCCCTAATCCCTCGCCCCTCGCCCCTGCCTTTAAGCAAATCAAGGTTCCGATACCATCCACCTTAAATTTCCTTTGTGCCTTAGTGCCTTAGTGGTTCAATAGCCGTTCCTCCCTCCGGTTTTGCCTTTTGCCTTTTGACTTTTGACTTTTTCCTTTTGCCTTCCCATTGGGTCTTGACAACCTGTGCTATAATAGAAATAAAGGCAAACAAATGTATCTTTCTAATCTACAAAATCCAATTCAGTTCAAGCGCCATAGGAGCATTAAGACTTCCTTTGCGCTTTCTCTGCGTCCTCTGCGTCTCTGCGGTTACTGTTTTCGCACCCGACAAATCCCGACACTTCCCGACATATTTTATTTTTTTCACCGAACAAACCCAGCATTTAAGCCATTCTGCCAAAAAGGGCGCAAATTGAGGGATTCCAGGCCCCATAGCCTGGAATCCCTCAACCCGCCATAGCTTTAGCGACGGCGGGTTTCCACCGTTAGCGCTCGTCCTTATTCCCTCTTCTTGACCAGGGGTTTCTTCCACTTGCCGGAGCCGTAGTAAATCAGGCTGATGGTCATGCCGGCGCTGACGCTGATGAGCATGGCATACCAGATGCCCGTTACATTGCCGAGCAGTTTCGGCAGGTAGTAGGACAGCGGAATGCGCATCCCCAAAAGCGTGATCATGGCGAACAGGGTTGTCTGTATGGTCTGTCCTGCGCCGTTTATTATGCCGTTGGCGACGAACATGATTGCGAAGATGACATAGGTGAAGCTGACGATGCGCAAATAGCCAACACCAAGATCGAGCACTTTTTGATTATTGATGAAGGCTTTCAAAAAGACCGCCGGCGCGGCGAATACCACCAGCCCGATAAACAGCGAGATGCCGCCACTGAGCAGCGCTCCCCATTTGAAGACTTCTTTGACCCGGTCATATTGCCGGGCGCCGATGTTCTGACCGGCCAGCGAAGAAACGGCCATGCCGATGGTCAGTGCAGGCAGAAAGGCGACCGCATCTATCCGTAAGCCGGCGCCGAAAGCGGCGTCGGCCGAGGCGCCGAAAGCGCTGACGAAAGTAACGAGAAAAAACATGCTGAACGACACCACGGATTGCTGCGCCGCGGAGGGCAGCCCCACCACAATCAACTGCCGTGCAGTTGCGGCCTCCAGTCTGAGCTGCCGCAAATCCGGCATTACCACCGGGCGGCGGTGCGCCGCATAGATCCACAAAGCGATAACCGCGACGCACTGCGCAATCAGCGAGGCCACGGCGGTGCCGTTCAATCCCAGGCGCGGCAGGCCCAGCAGCCCGAACATCAATAGCGGGTCCAGCACGGCGTTCAGGACCAGCGAGACCGCTTGAAAATAGAGCGGCGTCTTGGAGTCGCCGATGCCGCGCAAGAGCGACCCGATCAAAAAAATACTGAAGCTAAACGGCAGCGTCCAGAGGAAAATCCGCAGATAACTCGTTGCGGCGGGCAGAATTTCCGGCGGCGTATTCATCGTTTTCAACAGCGGGCCGGCGAGCGCCAGGCCGATTACGGTCAGCGCGAGGCTGATGGCGGTTATCAGGATGAAGGAATTCTGCACCACGCTTCTCAGGCGCTTCCAATCCTGGGCGCCGGCACACTGCGCGGTCAAAACATTCGCCGCCAGCGTCAACCCGCCGGCGAGCGCGGTATTCATGAAGAATATCGGCATACTGACGGTGATGGCGGCAAGGGCGTTTTCGCTGAGGAATTTCCCCACCCATACCGCGTTGATAAAGCTATAGGCGGTCTGCAGCGCGCTGCCGGCCAGCATGGGCAGCGCGAATGCCAAAAGATGCCGGGGAATACTACCGCTGGTCAAATCCCGCCCGAACCGGCGCACCGGACTATCGTCAATTTGCAGGTCTTCTACTTCCACATTACGATTCTAGCTGAAAGCCAGTGCTTTGTCAGCCATGAATTGCTGGATTCATGGCGGCCGGGCTTTTCGCGCACTTGAGTGCGCGAAATTGTGCTCTCAGTGGGTAGGAGACGATTCCTTATTCGTTCTATACTATGCGCGCGTTTGGAAGGGACTGGGGGGGTGAATAATATTCATTTTGGGCTTCAGGTTTCAAGATTTGCTTTTCTGTGATAAAATATAGTGTTTATGTTGCAGTAGTGAGAATAATCTTGTAGGCGGAAACTGGAATCCGCCAACGAAGCCGGTCTTTATAGGGGGTTTTTTGTTTAGCATTATCCGTGTTCCGCGATTCTTATATCTTTTCTTCGGCCAACAGAAACTTCCCGTGAGGCATCACATGCGAATAGTTCTATTTGTGCTGGTTACATTGCTGCTGGTAATTCCATCGGCTTCTTCCGCTCAGGGTCTTCAGATGGCGGTGCATCCGGGTTTTGACGGGCTGTGCAAGGAAGATAAATGGATGCCGGTCTTCATAGACCTCAACAATGTCGGCGAAGAGGTTGCCGGCACGCTCTCGATCTATGTTGAAAACCAAGACGGGCAGACGGGAACCACCTACTTGCGGCCGGTCAATCTCGGCACACGCGCCCGCCAGCGGGTGGCCATGTATATCCGCAATCAGAACCTTCCCGGCCGATTGCAGGTTAAACTAGATGCGCAAAGGGGCTCTGATGCACTGAGCGAAGGCCCCGTCACCTCGCTTTCGCCGGAGGACAGGCTGATAGTTGTCTCGGGCCGCGAGCGGGGAGCATTATCTTTTCTTTCGGGCACGCAGCAGTCGCCAGCAATCCCTCAAGGCACGATGGGCGGCTCTGGCGGCAGGATGGGCGGCCGCGCCGGGATGATGCGGGGACCTGCGGGCGGCAGCAGCAGCGTTCAGCTTCGCGTCGCCGACTGTGATCCCGGCTATCTGCCGGATCTTCCACCGGGCTTTGCCGCCGTAGATATATTGGTAATCGGCGATATTTCGGCGCAGGCTTTCCGGCCGGAAACCAAAGACGCCCTAATCAAATGGGTGCAGGGCGGCGGCACTTTGGTATTAACCGGCGGCGCCAATTGGGCGCGGCTCAAGGATCCTTTTTTCAATGACTTATTGCCGGTGGAAGTGGCCGGCAGCGCGGATATGAACAGCTTTGGCGCGCTGGCATCTATTTATGGGGCATCATTATCGGGGGCTGCGGTAATTAGCAAAGCTGCGCTACGTCCCGAGGCCAAGGGGCTGGTAACCCAGGCTGGCTTGCCGCTTGTTGCGGAAATAACGCGCGGCTCCGGCCGCGTGATCTTCCTGGCCTTCGATGTCATGCAGCCGCCTTTTCGCGGCTGGCAGGGGCAGACGCTGCTGTGGAATGATTTGCTTGGCCGCGCGGGCGAGGCAACGCCGCTCGTGCAGGCCGCCCTTTCGTCGCGGTCCAATTCCTATTTTGGCTATGGCCCTTACGGCGTCACGACGGAAAACCTGGCCTCCGCGGTGCTCGATATTCCTTCCATGAAGACCCCTCCCTTCTGGTGGGTGGCCTTCTTTTTGGGGGGCTATATCATTCTGCTTGTACCGGTCAACTATCTCGTTCTCAAGCGAAAAAGAAGGCGCGAGCTGGCCTGGCTGACAACTCCTGTTATTGTTATCCTCTTTTCATTTATGGCCTATTTCATCGGCTATGGCATGCGGGGGGGCCGGCTTATCGTTAATCAATTGTCCGTGGTCGAAGCAACGGCCGGCGCAAAGGCCGCGGCGGCCACCTCCTATGCGGGCGTCTTCTCCCCCGCCAGAACAGCCTATGATATTGGCACCGACAGCGCGGCCAGCGCCATCTCCGAGGTAGGCCTTGAGAGGCAGGGGCGAAACGGCAAGAATTTGGCGGTGCTGGAGACCGATGCCATGATGCTGTCCCAGGTGGCGATGGATATGTGGTCCATGCGGATTTTCAAGCTGGAGAATCTAGCGGATCTCAAGCAAGGCATGAAGGCAAAATTGACCTTGACGCCGGGCCGCATTGTCGGACAGTTGACCAACCATACCGGCCTTGATTTGACGGATTGCCAGTTGCATCTTGCCGGCCCTTCCGGTAGTCCTGCTCCTATGGCGAATCTGCGTGATGGCGAAACGGTCAAAATAGATATCCCGATAGGCGGAGGGCAGCCCGCGAGCGTCGGAAATACCAGACCTTATCCAGGCGGCGGCTGGAATCCCGGGCAGCAAGGACAGCTGCGCGGGATAGTTGAGCGCAGCATTTTTGGAAACGGCCAATTCGACGCTCCCGGGGAAGTGGTATTTAGCGGCTGGTGTAATAAGCAATTTGCCGGGTTGACTTTGGATGGAGGCGAGACGAATCCACTTAATAAATCTCTGCTGATCGTCCATCTCCCCATTGAACTTGCCGGAACCGGCGCGCTGACCATCCCCTTTGGATTTTTACAGGGCATTACGATTGATGAACAGGGCACCAACACAGGCAATCAGTATGAACCAGGCATCACTATCACAGACGGCTATGTCGTAAGGGATTATCGCCTGCCCGTAGAAACTGCCTCGCCGACAGTTCAGGATATGACGGTCAGCGTCAACTTCGATGTCATGGGTTCGGGCCAATCAGTCAACTCATCCGCGCAAATCTATAATTGGAAAAGCGGAGCATGGGATAAGCTGACTTCCAATCCGGGGCGACACTCCGTCAAAAATCCGGCCGATCATTTCAAAATACCGCAAGGCATTGTGCGGTTGAAATTCGCCAGTCATCCCGCGCCAGGCGCTCAAAAATATAGTAGCGATGCCGTTCGCTTGACTCATCTTGATGTATCCATGCAGGTGGCCAATAAATAATGCTGTGTTGGGATAGTTGACTTCGATGCCTGCGTTATGATGCAAAGTCCGGATATGAGGAGAAAAGATGCTAACCATCGAACATCTGCGTAAGGATTATAAGAATCTGACGGCGGTGAAGGACCTGTCGCTGCACCTGGACAAGGGCGATATCTTTGGATTTATCGGCCCCAATGGCGCGGGCAAGACCACGACGATAAAGGTTTGCGCCACCTTGCTGCAGCCCACTTTGGGCGCCGTGTATGTGGATGGCCTGGACATTGCCAAGCATACGAATGAAGTGCGCGGGCTGATCGGCTATATGCCCGATTTCTTCGGGGTTTATGACAATATCATGGTGTGGGAATATCTGGACTTCTTTGCTGCGGCCTATAAGATTCCGCGGGCGCGGCGCGGCGCAATTATAGACGATGTTTTGGAACTGACCGACCTGACCGGCAAGCGCGAGGCTTATGTTGAAGAACTCTCGCGGGGCATGAAACAGCGGCTGTGCCTGGCAAAAACGTTGATTCACGATCCCAAGGTGTTGCTGCTGGACGAGCCGGCTTCGGGCCTGGACCCGCGGGCGCGGGTGGAGATCAAGGAGTTATTGAAAGAGCTAAAAGCGATGGGCAAGACCATCTTGATCTCTTCCCACATCCTGCCCGAGCTGGCCGACTTCTGCAACAAAATCGGCATCATCGAGCAGGGCGAAATGATTGTCAGCGGCGATGTCGGGGAAATTATGCGCAAGGTGCAAGGCGGCAAGGCGCTGGATATTACCTTTATGGACGGCTGCGAAAAAGCCGTGGCGCTGCTTTCCCAGCTTCCCAATGTCAAAGGAGTGACGCAAACCGACCGGACTGTGCGGGTCTCCTTTTCGACTGACGAAATTGACCAGTCGCTGATTTTGCGGACGCTTATCGAGAACGGGCTGCAAGTGCAGTCGTTTACCGAATCCCAGGTGGATTTGGAAGATATCTTCATGAAGGTAACGCGCGGGATTGTGTCATAGTATTTCCGCAAACTTCAGGAGAACCTATGGGCAGGGGCAGCCGACATTGAAAAAAGTCTTGGGATTCGTGTTTAGCCTATTGCAGCACATAAGAAGCATTGATTCGCCGGTAATGCTGAAGGAGCTGCGCGCGAGGATGCGCGGCGCGCGGACCTTTATGGTCATGGGGATCTATATTTCCATCCTGGGCTTGCTTAGTATGGGTTATCTCTTAACCATGGCCCTGCGCAGCGGAAGATACTTCATGGGAGGACATGGACATGCCGGCTCCGCCTGGCAGGCTTATAACCAAATGGGGCATGAGCTCTTTATTGCGCTGGCGATAACTCAGCTTTCACTGGTGGTTATGTTCGCGCCGGGGCTGACCTGCAGTTCATTCAGCGGCGAATGGGAGCAGCGCACTTTAGAGGGTCTGCTGCTTACCACGATCCCGTCAAGGACAATAATCCTGGGCAAATTTTATGCGGCTTTCTATTATATCGGGCTGCTGCTCTTTTGTTCGACGCCGATCTTTGCCTTGACCTTCATGCTGGGGGGCGTGTCTCCCCTGGAGATAGCGCTCGTCTTTCTGCTGACTGCGATTGCCGGACTATTTTTCCTCGCCCTGGGTCTGCTTTCCTCAATTATGTGCAAGCGCACTTATACGGCGACGGCATTATCTTATGGGCTTATGATTTTTTGGATTATCGGCCTGCCGACGGCGGCGCTTGATCCCATTGGCATGCTCTTGTTCGGGGGATTGCCGATGGCCGGCATATTGACTGCTGTGGCGCGCTGGAGGCTGCCTCGATGGCGAAAGGACTGGGAGCCTGAGCGGCATGTTTACCTGATGATCTTTGGATTTTCCTACTGCGCCATTGCCGCCTGCATGCATGTCGGCGCGATTATGGGGCCAATTGCCGGCTTCCTGCAAACGAATATGCACGCAATTAATCCATTCTATGCGCTGTTAGGCTATGGCGGCGGTTATTCCGGCGGGTATGGATATAGCTATACCAGCCCGCTTTCATATGCTGCGCCCCCATTGATCTTCAGCGGGCTGGCGTTGCTGGGAACGTTGGGGGCTTTGCTCTGCACGATTACATTGTTTCGGGTAATTCGCGCGCCGCAAGCAGATCCGCTGGAGGTCCAAGATCGGGTGGCGCAGGAATTGTCCGCACCGCCGCCTTTAGGAGAGGTATCCACATGAGCACTATGCTGCAACGGCTTCGCCTGCAAAATCCGGTGTTGTCCAAGGAGGTATTGACCCGCATGCGCGGGGCCAAGGCCTTTATAGTTCAAGGCATTTATGTCGGGATCATCGCGATTATGATGGGAGTAGCTTACCTGGAATGGTGGAGCCGGCATCGTTACGGCGCTTCGCCCGTCAATATCTCTTCAGACTTGGGCCGCATGTTATATCAGCTTGTTTTCCAGACGCAGGCGGCGCTGGTGTGTCTGATAACCCCCGCGCTTACCGCGGGCGCCATCACCATCGAGCATGAGCAGCGCACCTATGAACTGCTGGCCTGCTCTCGCCTTGCCCCGCGCACGATTATCATGGGCAAGCTGCTCTCCGGCTGGCTGTTCATCGTCATGCTGCTTACCTGCTCTTTGCCCATGGCCGCGCTGTGCTTTCTGTTCGGCGGCGTGTCGGCGGCGGAAATTTTCTGGGCCTATCTTGCGCTGTGCGTATTTGCCTTTTTCTATGGCAGCATCGGAGTATTCTTTTCCTCGCTGGTGCGTCGCTCCACGCTGGCGGTAGTGCTGACTTTTGCCTCGGTCTTCGTGTGTGTGATGGCCAGTCTGCTCGTGCAGATACTCTTGAACTTGGGCTCGCCCTGGGGAAACATCGGAGTCTTCAATCCCTTTATCTTCATTAATTCAAGCGCGGAGACGCTAAAATTATTCACCCTCACCATTCCGGGATGGCTGCCCGTAATAACCGTGCTGCCCCTTTGCTCGCTGCTTTTGTTGAATTGGGCCATCTCGCGGCTGCCAAACTTCGTCGTAAATCGCGCGCTCGTCATTCGCATTCTGCTGGCGTTGCTGATTCCCGCGCTTGCGCAATTGGGCCTGGGAGACAATACGGCCTCCGGGCATTATTCTCATGCTGGCAATACCGTTTTGGCTATCGGGATTATCGGCGCCATCGCCCTGTTTGGCCTGACTGCGCTTTTTGCCACCGGCAGCGCGGCGGAAGCGAAGCCCCGCGCGCTACTTGCCTGGCTGCTGTCAGGTTTGGACCCACGCAAGATATTTTCCAATAAATTTTGCGGCGGTTGGGCTTACCTGATTTTGCTGGCCGCGCTATTCTCGCTCTGTTTCATAGCCGCTTTACCTTCAGCCAGCACAACCGCGGCAACGGCGCAGATGCAACGAGGGATGGCGATGAGGCCCCTCGTGACCCCGCCGCCGGCGCCGATACTTTATGCTTTCGGCGTGAGACAGGCGCTTGCGCTTTTTCTCATCATCGCCGCCGTGCTGCTGTTTTACAGCTCCTTAGGGGCGCTGGGCGCGGCCTTCAAGTCCAGAGCAATGGGCATCGTGCTGATTGTCGTCCTGATTTTTTTGACCCACATTGTGCCGGGAATTTTTTGGATACAATATGGCAGCTACAATTATTCAAGCAACCTTCAGAAAGAGTCATCAAGCCCGCTGGCATATCCCCTTTATCTTGCGCCCTACATCGGTATTGCGGCGATTTGCGAGCCATCGGTGGAAAACTCACTGCCCTGGAATATGCGAACAGGCGCGGCGACTCCGCCGCCCACGTTTAGCGGGCCAACCAGCCGTTCAACTGCTACGGCAAATCCTCCAGCGCCAATAATCCCCAAGCCCAATGCGCCGCCAATTTGGGAGGTAACCGCAGTTATTTATCTCGTTCTCGCCCTATTTACACTGGGCATTTCCGAGCTTATTTACCAGGCGCGGCGGGAGCGCCCGGCCCAGGCCGCGGTGGTCCCGGAGCAATCCCTGCAAGCAGGAGGGTAACAGAACACAATCGAGAAAAAATCGGTCATTCTTCGCGGAAGAGATTCTTCGCGTCATTCCCCACCGAAGGTGGTGAATTCGCTCAGAATGACGGGTGAGGCAGTTTTTGTGAGTTGTTGAGAAGGAAGGTAGAATGCAGAGCGATGCGAGTCTGGATATAAGCCTGAAAGGGATTCGGCGGCGGGTGCGGCTATTGCTGGCCGAGCGCAGCGCGCTGGTCGGCGGCGCGGCCGCCGGTGCATTCAGTCTCATACTCGTAGTCTTGGACAAATTCCGGCTGATTCGCTTCGACTGGCCCTATCTTCTCGCACTGCTGGCGCTAGGAATTCTGGCCGGCTGGGTCTGGGGATTTTCGCGCAAACTGCAAGATTTCGATGTTGCGCGCGCTACCGAAAAGCGTTTGAAACTCAAAGAGCGACTCTCCAGCGCCATTTCCCTCGAATCGCAGGCCGCCGAGAATGACATGATACCGGCTTTGTTGAATGACGCCGTGCGGCATATGTCCAATGTGCAACCGGCAAGGCTTTTTCCGCGCCGGCTTGATCGCCGCGGGAAGGTCTTCATCGGCCTGCTGGTTTTGCTGGCCGCGGCCTTTATTCTACCGGAACTGCCGATGTTCCAATCGGCCGCCACGCGCAAAGAGCGCGCCGCGCTGCGCAAACAAGGCGAGGAGTTGGTGAAGCTTGCCCGCAAATTGGAAGAACGGGAGCCGCCGAAGGAGATCAAGAAGCTGCTGCAACAGATTGCCGCCAATATGAAGGCCCTGGGCAAAGATATGGAACGCGCCCGAGTCGGCCGCAAAGAAGCGCTGGTGAAGCTCAACAAGATGCAGCAACAGTTGGAAGCGGCGAAACAGGAGCTTACAAAAGAGCGGCCTCAAAAATCACTTGCGCAGGCGGCGGTGCAATTGAAAGCGGGGAGCAGCGAGTTGGCCAAATCCCGCGAGGATATGCGCGCCAAGCTGCTCGCCAAGCTGGAGGCTTCCCGCCAGGCGGGAAAAGGAACGGGAGAGGGCAAAAAGCTTTCGGAAGCGCAGATGAAGGCGCTGGAGAAGCTGGCCAAATCGCTCGAAAATTCTCCCAGCCAGCAGATGCTGAATCTCGATGCCGATATTGCCTCTGTGATTGCGGAATTGCTCGCCAAAGGGGATATGCAGGAGGCCTTAAAAATTCTTGATAAGCTGGCCCAAGAGATGCAGAAATCGGAAAACCTGGAGAAGCTCAGCCCGGAGGAATTGAAGCAGATGGCGGAGGAGCTGCGCAGGCTGGCGGAATCGCTCAAAGGCACGGACCTCGACAAGCTCGCCAAAGAACTGCTCGAAATGGCGAAGGCGATGGAGCGCGGCGACCTTAAGGCGTGTAAGAATAGCGCAGGGAAAGCAGGATTGATCGGGCTGGGATTGAACGGCAAATGCGCGGCGCTGATGGGGCTAAACGCCGCCCAGCAAGGACTGGGGCAATGCATGAGCAGCGGCAATGGCAGGGGGAAGGGTGTTGGCCCCGGGAATGGCCTGGCGCAGTATGATCCGAATGCGCCGAGTGATATCAACCGCGGCGCGGCGACGCGCATCCCGGCGCAGCATTATGATACCCGCATTACCGGGCAGGTGGGAGATAAGGGCGAAGCTTATTCGATCCAGATACTTGGGGAACCGGACAAACCGGGCAAGGCGCAGGTGCCTTATTACAAAGTCTATTCCGATTATTCCAAGATTGCGGAAAATGCGCTGGATCGTGAAGAAGTGCCGGCCCAGCATCGCGCCAGGGTGAAAGATTATTTTGAATCGCTAAAGCCGGAACAGAAATAATTTAGCAAATTATCCTGCACTGCTGAATTGGTTAGACAAATTTTCAGGAGGAACTGATGGAAGCTACCGAACGCGCGAATCGTTTCAGAGAGGATTTCTCCAAACTCAAGGCGGAAATCGGCAAAGTCATCGTCGGCATGGAAGAGATCGTGGAGGGAGTTTTGACCTGTTTATTGGCCGACGGCCATGCGCTCCTGGAGGGCGTGCCGGGGCTGGGCAAGACCTTGCTGGTGCGCACGTTGGCGCAATGTCTGGACCTTAAATTCTCCCGCATACAATTCACTCCCGATTTGATGCCGGCCGATGTTATCGGCACGAATATCATTGTTGAATCAGCCGGCGGGCGCGAGTTTCGCTTCCAGCCCGGGCCGGTGTTCGGCAATATCATCCTGGCCGACGAGGTAAATCGAGCCACGCCCAAGACCCAATCCGCCTTGTTGGAAGCCATGCAGGAACATTCGGTAACCGTGGCCGGGACCATGCGCAAACTTACCGAACCTTTTTTCGTCTTGGCCACGCAAAATCCCATTGAGATGGAGGGCACTTATCCGCTGCCGGAAGCGCAATTGGACCGCTTCTTCTTCAAGCTGCTGGTAGGGTATCCGAGTTGCGAACAACTGGCGGCGATTGTGGACCGGACCACCGGAGCGCAGATGGCGCAGGTCTCGCCGGTAATGGACGGGCCCCGCCTATTGGAATTGAGGGCCATCGTACGGGAGCTTCCGATCGCGCCCCATGTGCGGGAATATGCGCTGAATATCATCCTTGCCACCCATCCGGGCTCCCCGACCGCGACGGATATGACCAACCGCTTTGTGCGCTATGGGGCGAGTCCGCGCGGCGCGCAGGCGCTCATTTTGGCCGGCAAGGTTTCTGCCCTGCTCGACAGCCGCTATAACGTATCCCTGGGGGACATCAACAAGATTGCGCCCGCGGCGCTGCGCCATCGCCTGCTGCTTAACTTCGAAGGTGAGGCGGAAGGAATCCAGGGAGACGCCATTATCGCGGACATTATCGCCAAACTCGCGGAAAAGACACGCCCGGCCATTGAAGTGTAATAACCTGCGGCTGAATTTTTATGACAACTATGCTCTCTGGATCACCATCTACAACGCTCCTGACGCCGGAATTTTTGCGCAAGCTCGAACGGCTGCGGCTGGTTTCGCGGCGGGTGTTTGTCGGCCGGACCTGGGGGGAACGGCGCTCGAAAAAACGCGGCGCGTCAATCGAATTCGCGGACTTTCGCAATTATGCGCATGGCGATGATTTGCGGCACCTGGACTGGAGCGCCTTTGCCCGGCTGGACCGCCTTTTCCTCAAGCTCTTTGTTGAAGAAGAAGATTTGAATGTCTATATTCTATTGGACTGCAGCCAATCCATGTCCTTTGGGAATCCCTCGAAGTTTGATTTCGCCCGCCGCGCCGCGGGCGCGCTGGGATACCTGGCGCTGTGCAATTCCGACCGGGTTACCTTGTGGTCCTATAGAGACAGCCTGCACACGGTCTTTGGTCCCGCCCGCGGCAAGGGCCGCGCCGTGGCGAGTCTGCAATGGCTTTCCGAATTGCAGAGCGACGGCAAGACCTCCAGCGCGGCGGCTTTTCGCGAATTCCTGCTGCGCACGAAACAGCCGGGAATTGTCATCGTCATCTCCGATTTCTTCGACAACGACCACCTCGAAGGACTGAAGGCCCTGGTAACACGCAAATTCGAAGTTACGGCCTTGCAGGTTCTCGACCCGGAGGAAATGCAGCCCGGTCTGGTCGGCGACTTGAAATTGATAGACAGCGAAACCGGCGCGGAGCGGGAGATTACGATTACGCAAGGGCTGCTCAGAGCCTATCAGCAGAATATGCGGAAATTCTGCAATGACCTTGACGCTTGCTGCACGCGCTATGGCATTCACTTGCTGCGCACTACTACCGCCGAATCTTTCGAGGACTTGATTCTGAAATATCTGCGCAAGCGGGGCCTGGTGGAATAATGGGCATCATACGCGATAATCCAATCCTCCAGAGAGAGGGCATGCCGAAACTGCTGCGGCATACCAGCCGCGACGCGCGCCTCTATATTGCAGTAGGCGCGGCCCTATCGTCTGCAATTTTGGCCCTGCTGCTTAGTCAGCTTCATTGGAAATTCTCGGATCTCTTGGCGCAGATTATAGCTTGGGGATGGGGCGGCATCATCACTTTGATTGTGCCCTCCTATTCGGCGCGAACAATCGTGCAGGAAAGACTGCAGGGAACGTGGGATTCCGTAATTTTGAGTCGTTTGCGTCCTTCGGAAATTATTTTTGGCAAGCTTCTCGCTCCACTTTTGCCGTTTTGGCTATGGGGACTTTTTTTTCTGCCAAGCTGCCTGATATTGGCTCTAACAGGATCCAGCTTGAAAAAAATGTTTTCCCCGCTGCCTATGCCAATTACTCCGCTGCTTTTAGTATTGTTGGCATATGCATGGGCTATCATAGGAAGCTTTTCTGCCGCTTCGTTCGCCTTGTATTGCTCCTTTCGTTGTTCCAGCGCGGCAACGGCACTCTTATGGACTTATTTACCTTTATTCATAATAGGTTGGCCTGTCTATTTGCTTGGTCTGGTGGCATTTCCGGTAATGCTTTGGGGCTTTATTGGTTTAGACAAGAAGAAACGCGAAGGATAAACAAGTCCATTAACGATAGATAAAGCATTGCAGATGAATTTTCTCAGCCCGTGGTCATTATTATGGCTGCTGCCGCTGGCGGCGGCGATTATATTCCTTTATTTGCTCAAGCTAAAGCGCGTGCCCCGGGTCGTCTCCTCGGTATTGCTCTGGAATTTATTGGCCGCGGACATTCAGGCGAACGCGCCCTTCCAGAAACTGAGAAAGAATCTTCTCTTATTCCTTCAGTTGTTGACGCTGCTGCTCATCATCGGCGCGCTGGCGCGGCCTTTTATGCGCGCCACGGGGCTTGAAGGCCAAAGTGTGGTGCTGGTGCTGGATGCTTCCGGGAGCATGAAATCTACCGATGTCTCCGGTTCTCGCTTCGACCGGGCGAAAAAGATCGCGCTTAAGGCCGTGGATGATTTGGGGCGCGGCGACGTGATGATGGTCATCACGGCCTCGGCAAAGACGCGCGTGGTCGCGCCCTTCACCTCGGATAGAAGGGCGTTGGCGGCGGCTATCAATGCGCTTGAATGCAAGGATACAACCACGCATTTGCAGGATGCGCTCAGATTGGCGGACTCGCTCTGCGCGCGCAAAAAGAACGCGCAAATTATGGTATTGAGCGACGGCGCTTTTCCGCCGCTCTCCAATCCTATCGCCTCGAAGGCCAAGCTTACCTTTGTTTGCATCGGTCAGCGCATGGAGAATGTGGCGATTACCGCGCTGGGGGCAAGACGGGCGCTCTCAAGCGACGCTTCGGAAGTCTTCGTTGCCACCCAAAACTTCTCTCCTGAGTCAAAGACCTTCACGGTGGAGTTGTATCGCGACGGGCAACTGCTTGACGCCCGCGAGCAAACTCTGGCGGCCAATGCCCGCGGCGCCGAAGTCTTCAAGATGTCCCAATCAACCTCCGGGATGATTACCGCCAAGCTGGACGCGGCGGATGATCTGGCGGCGGATAACACGGCTTCCATTTTTCTGACCCGGCATCGGCAATCCTCGGTTCTGCTAATTACAAAAGGCGATCTCTTTCTCGAACGAGCGCTCATGCTGGACGCAACCCTCAATGTGGTCAAAATCGCCTCGCCGGGAAAGGCTTCGGAATCCTATGATTTGGTGATTGTCGAGGGGATGGACGGCCTTGCTTTACCGAAAGCAAAGGGCTATCTTTTCATCAATTCCCTGGGCGATATGGCCCCGGTCGAGGCGGGAAAAACGACACCAAATCCGACGATTGTTGACTGGAATCGAAACGACCCGGTTAGCCGCTATGTTGACTTGGGCGGAGTGCGCATCGCCGAAGCGAGGGAGGTTTCTATCAAGCCCTGGGGGCGCTCGCTGGCGGAAGCGCAGGGAGGTTCACTGATCGCGGCCGGCGAACACAACGGCGCGCGCGCGATCTTCGTCGGCTGGGACCTGCTGCGCTCCGATTTTCCATTGCGCGTTGGATTTCCCATTTTCCTGTCAAATTGCGTTGATTGGCTTACCCAACCCACGACCGCGCGGGAGGAAATTGCCGTCTCTCCGGGCGACGTGGTGTCAATTCCGCTGCCGGCCGATCTGTCTAAAGTCCGCCTGACATATCCCGATGGAAAAATAATGGAAATTCCGGCCGATAACAGCCCCCTAATGATTGAAGACACAGAGTCGGCCGGCATCTACAAGGTGGAAGGCAAAAAATTGAATTATCGTTTTGCCGTCAATATGCTGAACCGGGAAGAATCCAATACGAAACCGGTAAACCAAATCTCACTGGCCGGAATGCAGGTGAGCGGATCTCGGAGCGCGACGCAGACGAATAAAGAATTGTGGCGCTGGCTGGTCATACTTGGGCTGGTCTTGATTACCCTGGAGTGGATCGTCTATCACCGTCGGCCTTAAATATCATGCCATTTCAATTTACTCATCCAAGCTATCTGCTGTTGTTGCCCGTGCTGCTTGCGGCGGCCTGGTGGGCGGGCCGCCGCAGTTTGGCAAATTTGTCTGCCACGCGCCGCATAGCATCTTTTGCCGTGCGTTTTATCGTTATTTTGCTGCTGGTATTGGCGCTGGCGGGATTTCAGGTGGTGCATAGCAGGAATGCGCTCTGCACGGTTTTTGTATTGGATACCTCGGCCAGTGTTTCGGCAAATCTGCAAAAATCTGCGCTCACCTATATCCGCGAAGCCTGCAAACAGATGCGCAAGGATGACACCGCGGCGCTGGTGGTTTTCGGGTCTGACGCCTATATCGAGCTGCCCCCCAGTCCCAGTCCGAAAATCAATAGAATTTACTCTACACCTTCGCCAAACTACTCCGACCTTGCCTCGGCCATCCGGCTGGCCATGGCAAGCTTTAGCCAGGGCGCAGGCCGGCAAATCGTGGTCCTGTCGGATGGCAACGAAAATATCGGGACCGCGTTAGATCAAGCTTTGATGTGCAAAACGAGCGGGGTAAAGATCAATACCATCGGTTTGCGCTCGGTGATTAAATCCGAGGCGCTCCTTGAACGCGCCACCATGCCTACGGAAGTAAAGCAAGGCGAACCCTTTGACATGAAGCTTGTGGCGACCGCGAACGCGCCGGCGAACGGCAGGATTCGGCTCTTCCGCAATGGTTCATATATTGGAGAACAAGCCGTCAGTCTTGCTCCGGGCAAGTCGCTGCTGACGGTTCCGCAAGCGATAGAGAAGCCGGGATTTTATACCTATGAAGCGCTGCTGGAGGCGGGCCCGGATACCCTTGCCGAAAACAACCGCGCGCTGGCTTTTGTGCAAGTGAAAGGCAAGCCGCGGGTGCTGGTTCTGGCCGGCGCGCCCGAACAGGAAAGCTATCTGGAAAAGGCCTTGAAGGGGCATGATATCGAGGTGAGCTTGCAGGGAATCCAGAATATTCCTCTGAATCTGGCCGCATGGCGCAACTGGGATGCCGTCGCCTTTGCCGATATTCCCGCGGTGGCCCTGACGCCGGAGCAGATGCTGATGATTCAGAATTATGTGCGCAATCTGGGCGGCGGCTTTGCCATGATTGGCGGCGAAGAGGGCTTTGGGGCGGGAGGCTATTTCAAGACTCCCATTGAGGAAACCCTGCCGGTGGATATGAGCATCCGCAAACAGAAGGTCTTTCCTTCTCTTGCGGTAATGCTGATAATGGATACTTCCGGGTCGAGCGGCATGCCGATTGACGGCAAAGAGATGATCCGCCTGGAGGCGGAGGCGGCGATCCAAGTGGTGGAGACCATGCAGAGCATAGACCAGCTCGGCGTGATAGTCAGCGGCGAAGGCGTGGAGGTGCTTGCGCCGATGCGCGAAGCCCGGGAGACCAGCGCCATCAAACGCGACATCAGCCGCATGCAGCCGGGCGGCGGCGGCATCTATTGCCGGCCCTCCATGGAACGCGCCTATCAAATCATGCAGTCGGTGAAGGCCCGCACCAAGCATATCATCATGCTTGCCGACGGCAGCGACTGTGATGAGCAAGAAGGGTGTCAGCAACTTGCGGCTTTGATGAAACGCGACAAGATGACCTTTTCCACGGTCTCTTTCGGCAATGGGCCGCATACGCCGTTTCTGCAGCGCGTCGCGCAAGTTGGTGGAGGCAAGTTCTATATTGCTACCCATGCGCGCGATTTGCCGCGCATCTTTACCAAGGATGCCATGCTGGCGAGCAAATCCCTGATTATCGAAGAGCCTTTCAAACCCAAAGTGGATGCCCAGGCTGAAATCCTGCGCGGCCTTGACCTCAATTCCATGCCGCCGCTGCTCGGTTATGTGGCCACTACTCCAAAATCGCTTGCCTCGGTTCCGCTTGAGACCCATAAAGATGATCCTCTGCTGGCGACCTGGCGCTATGGGCTGGGACGTTCGGTGGCCTTCACTTCCGATGCGCATGCTCGCTGGGCGGCGCACTGGCTGGGCTGGCCCGGCTATGGCAAGTTCTGGTCGCAGGCGATGCGCTGGATGCTCAAGCGCAATACCCGCACGGACTGGCAAACCACGGTGGAGGAGAGTCACGGCATTGGAAAGATTTCCGTCGAGGCGCTGGATGAACAGGCCGGCTTTGTGAATTTCCTGGATCTCGAAGCTCATATCGTGAATCCCGATATGAAAGCCGAGACGCTTCGGCTGGAACAGGTTGCGCCGGGCCGTTATGCGCGGGAATTTCCGGTAAGGGAGGTCGGCGCCTATCTGGTTACCGTGGCCAAACGGGGGGCCTCCGGCGAATCCGGCCAAACCGCCGGCGTGGTAGTGCCCTACCCGCCGGAATATCGAGATTTGAAAACCAATGAATTCATGCTTAATCAGCTTGCCGACATCACCGGCGGCCATTTGGACTCGGCGCCCGAAGCAATCTTTGGCGGCAAGCGCGAAGCGGCTCGTTTTCCCCAGGATATTTGGTCCCTGCTGGTGCTGCTGGCCGCATTGCTTTGGCCGGCGGATGTGGCGGTGCGGAGATTGATGCTGGAGCGGCGTCATTGGGACGTTGCGGTTGCCTGGACAACGGAACAGCTCCGCACAACCTGGGAAACTTTGCGAGGACGGCTGCATCGCCGGCCGGTGCATGAACCCACCCTGGGACGGCTTCTGCAAAGTCAGCAGGCGCGCAAGGAAAAAGTGGATGAGCAGCTATCCGGGCGGCGCGCTCCAGAAATTATACTCCATTCCCGGCTTGATTTAGAGGCCCCTGAGCCGCCCTTGCCCAAACAGGAAAAGGTTGAAATTGCCGGCGTTTCCAAGTCTGCTGCCTCCGATCAATCCGGCGGCGCAACTGATAAGGCCGAAAAGCCCGCGGACTCGCTTTCCCGTCTAAAATCGGCCAAGCGCCGCGCCCGGGAGAAAGACAAATCACCCTAGCCCGCGACCCTAAAGACAATTGCTTGTATTGTAATATAGGGAATTATGCGGTAAATGGAGTAGAATGTATGGGCGGGTAATTTTTAGGTGGAGTGCAATAATCCATCTCAAGGAGAATTGAAAGATGCCTTATGAAGCGCTGGTGGTAACGGTTCTCACGGTAAGCCCACTGACAATCCAGAAAAGGCTCAGCGATCAATACAGTCAGGGCTGGCGATTGGTTGCAATGCATGCGGGAAAAGTCGAGTCAAAAGGCGTTGCCAGCTCCGGCGATGATTCCGTCCTGCTGATTTTTGAGCGGCAAATAGAGGGATCACCCTCGGATAGCAATTAGCAGCTATCGCGTCAGATTGCGATCATCGCTTTGATGGCGCCGCCTTTTCGCTCAAGGCTGGTTAGCAGGGCCTCTTCTGCCTGCTCCAGGGTGAATCTGTGAGTAATGAGGGACTTCATGTCCAGTTTGCCTGAGGCCAGCAGGGACAGGGCCGGGGGGTAGCAATTGGCGTAGCGAAAGATGCCCATTATATCCACCTCTTTGCAGATGGCGGCTACTATGTCGTAGGGCATCGGCGACTGAGGGGGCAGACCGATGAGCACGATTGCGCCGCCCCGCCGGGTAATCTCCAGCGCTTTCTGGGTGGTAGGCACACTGCCGGCGGCTTCAAAGGCGACATCTACCCCCAGGCCTTCGGTGCCGGCGAGGATCACCTGCGTCAACTCCGCGGCCGGTACGGCAATGGCGCCGCATTTTTGGGCATATTGCAGGCGGATGGGATCAAGATCGGAAGCAAAGACTTTATCTGCGCCCAGCGCCAGGCATACCTGGGCGGTTATCAGGCCAATGGGCCCGCAGCCAAGCACGCCGATCTTGTCACCCGCTTTGACGCGCCCTCTTATCGCCGAATATACGCCCACGGACAGCGGCTCGACGGTGGCGCCTTCTTCATAGCTGACGTTTTCCGGCAATTTGAATACGAAATCCGAAGGCCAGACGATATATTCACAAAATGCGCCGTTGAACGGAGGCGTTGCCATGAACTGCACATCGGGGCACAGGTTATAGCGGCCGGATTTACAGAACCGGCACCTGCGGCAGGGCACGCCCGGCTCCGGGCAGACGCGATCGCCGGGCTTAAGGTTCTGCACTGCGCTGCCAACCTGAATTACTTCACCGGCACATTCGTGCCCCAGGATCAAGGGGGATTGCACCACAAAATCGCCGATCCGCCCCAATTCGTAATAGTGGCAGTCCGAGCCGCATACCCCGACATTTTTCACCTTGATAAGCACATCATCCGGCGAGCTGATTTTCGGGTCCGGCACATTTTCCAGCCGCAGATCTTTCACGCCGTAAAGTATCGCTGCTTTCATCTTAAACTACCTCCCGGTTTATTTATCCAGCATTCCCTCTTTCAGCCCCAGCGGCAGCGCGGCCGGGCGTTCGCAGGTGCTCTTCAACAGGATGTGCGCGCCTGTTTTGGAAGCATCATGGAAGGCATGCATGACATCGAGCACATGATAGGTCAGTTCGCCGTTGGCGCGATGCTTGCGGCCGGAACGAATGGCATAGGCCATATCGGCCACGCCGATGCTGCGATTATTTTCATTATAGCCATGGGTCAAGGGTACCTCTTGCCATCCGCCCCCGGAGCTTCGCATGATGCTGACCGACCCGCCGAAACCGTTCGGGTCCGGCACGCTTAGGGAGCCTTTGGAGCCGAAGATCTCGATACGGGGAACATGCGCCGCCCAGACATCGAAACTGGTGATGATGCTGCCGATGGCGCCGTTTTTGAAGTCCATCACGCCGACGACATGGGTGGGCACATCTACCTTAATTTTCGTGCCGTTCTTGGGGGCGCTGGTGATCAGCCGCTCCGGGAAACTGATTCTGGCGGAACCGGTAACGCGGCGGATAGGGCCCAATAAGTTGACCAGCGCGGTGATATAGTAGGGTCCCATATCGAACATCGGGCCGCCGCCGGCTTTATAGTAGAATTCCGGATCCGGGTGCCAGCTCTCGTGGCCATGACACACCATAAATGCAATGGCGCCTATGGGATCGCCGATTTCGCCGTCGTCAATCAACTTGCGGCAGGTTTGAAAGCCGCCGCCCATGAAAGTATCCGGCGCGCCGCCGACCCGCAGGCCCTTCTCGCGGGCGGTTTTGAGCAGCTTCTTGCCTTCCGCGCGGGTGATCGCCAAAGGCTTTTCATTATGCACATTCTTGCCGGCCTCCAAGGCCGCCAGAGCGACGGAAAAATGCGCCTTCGGGATGGTAAGGTTCATGACGATTTCGATTTCACGATCGGCCAGCAGCTCCGCGACCGTACAAGCCTTCTTGATCTTGAACTTTTTCGCCGCCTCTTTGGCGCGGGCCGGGATCAGGTCCGCGCAGGCGACTACATCGAGAATTTTGAATTTCTTGGAAATCCCAAGATAGGCGCCGCTGATATTGCCGCACCCGATAACTCCCACCTTGACTTTTTCTACTGCCATGCTAATTCCTCCAATTATCCTTATGGCTTATTTGCTTGCCCACAGCATACCCCGCTCCACAATGGTCCTGGCTTCCGGCACGTTGAAGTCGCTTGCCACATGTCCGAGCGAAGTAAAGAAGACTCGTCCTGCGCCATACATGCGCTTCCACACCACCGGCATGACACAGCCTTTGATCCAGGGCGCCCCATGTTCGCCGCTGAAGGTGGTGGTGGCCAAGACTTCGTTGGACGGGTCAACATGCATGTAATACTGCTCGGAATGCATCTTGAAGTCGGGAAGTCCTTTGGTAATGGGATCGTTATGATTGGTAATATTGACGGTATAATCAATCACCCCGCCCGGGTGGGCCACCCACTGCCCGCCGGTCATAAACTGGTATTCCGTATGCATGCGGTAGGCATCGCACATGCCGCCGTGCCAGCCGGCCACGCCGATGCCGCTTTTGATCGCGCCCAGCAATCCTCCCTCCTGCTCGCCGCTAATCTCGCCCATAGTCCAGATGGGCACAATCAGACTCAAGGAGGCCATATAGTCCTTTTCAACATAGACCTCAAGGGTGTCGGAAACTCTAACTTCATAGCCCTGCTTTTCCAGATAGGGGGCAAAGATCTCCACGCATTGCGACGGCTCGTGCCCGCTCCAGCCGCCCCAAACCACCAACGCCTTTTTCATTAACTACCTCCAGAATGCTTGATGCATAAGAATAGCAAATAACCGCGCCGCCTGCAAGGAAAGAATCCCCCCCAGACGTTCAGCGTTCAACGTTTGACACCCCTCCCGCCGACCTTGCCCTGAGGTAGGGACAGCCCTATGTGGATGCCCTTTATGATAAGGGTTATACATTTGGGAGGGCGACCACACAGGGTCGCCCCTACAAAAGAGACCCGCGCGGGTTAAGGCAGCCCTCCCGCTGGCTTGTCCCGAGGAATTCGAGGGGTTTCAAACCTGCGGCTTGCCTGCCGCAGGCATGGCTTGCCCGCCGTGGCGGGGAGGTTGGTTTCCGCCCTCACCCCCCGGCCCCCTCTCCAAGTTTGGCTTATCATTACCCATATCTTTATGGGAGGGGGCTGGAGTAGAGCGTCGAATCTGATAATAGTATAGAGTTGACGGCAATAGCTACAGTTTACATCACAGCAAGAAATGAGGCAACTTAAAATGCAGACTTGGGTGAGAGCGGAATTGGCCGGGGTGGATCTTGGAGATGAGCGCTTGGGGGAGCGTTTGGTGAAGCTGGTGGATCAATTAAGTCAAAATCCGCAGGGTACCTTCAACGAAGCCTGCCCCGGAGCCGCCGATAAGAAGGCGGCTTATCGGTTCTTCAGCAATACAAGGGTGGAGGCGGAGGCGATTCTGGAGGCGCATTTCGAGAGCACATGGGAGCGAGTCCAGCAGGCGCGAGGCCGCATACTGGTGGTGCAAGACAGCACCAGCGTTGATTATGGCACTCACCCCCACGCCGAGGGACTGGGGCCGTTGGAAACAGAGCACAGCCGAGGTTTCCTTGTGCATAGTGCGCTGGCACTGACCGAGCAGGGAGTGCCCTTGGGTTTGCTGCATCAAGCGCGGTGGACACGTGATCCGGCGGAAACCGGGAAGCGCAATACCCGGCGAGAGCGACTCTGGCAAGAGAAGGAAAGCTATAAATGGCAGCGGACGGTGGAGAAAATTGGCGCGGGGCAACCGGCAGAGAAGAGTTTTATCATTATCGGGGATCGGGAGTCCGACGTGTATGGGCTGTTGGCTACTCCACGGCCCGCGGGGGTAGAACTGCTGGTGCGTTCGGCGCAGGATCGCCGTTTACAAGAAGAAGAGGGCTTTTTGCATGCCGCGCTGACGCGAGGGCCGGCGGCGGGGCAGGTGCTGGTGGAAGTGGCGCGGGGCAAGGAGCGGAACCCGCGGACAGCGGTCTGCGAGGTGCGTTTTCGGAGGGTAACCTTGCGACCTCCGCGCCACGCCGATGCGGGCGTGCCTAAAGCGCCGGTGGAGGTATGGGCGGTGGCAATTACAGAGTTGCATCCACCCAAGGGAGAGACGGCCTTGCGCTGGGTGCTCTTGGCGACCTGGCCCATTGAAAGCTTCCCACAAGCACTGGAAGTAGCCAGTTTCTACAGTAAACGCTGGATCGTAGAGCGCTATCACTTCGTGCTTAAGAGCGGCTGCCGCATAGAGGCCGCGCAGCTGCGGGACTGGCCTCGATTAGAGCGGCTGGAAGCAGTCTACGCCATTATCGCCTGGCGCCTGCTGGCGATAACTTATCTGGCTCGCCTGCATCCCGCGGAGCCTTGCGAACCGATGTTGAGCCGAGAAGAATGGCAAGTGTTATATGCGCATCATCACCACAGGCTGGCCGGGGAACAAGAGCCTGTGCCCACCCTGGCGCAGGCAGTGGACTGGATCGCGAAACTCGGAGGCTATTGGGGCCGTAGGAGTGATGCGCCGCCAGGTGTGAAAGTACTTTGGCGCGGGCTGCAACACCTGCAAGGCATGGTGGAGGGCTTCAGACTAGCTTCCTTCTTGTCGCAATCGGAGCAAAGAAGTGGGTAATGATAAGCCAAACTTGGAGAGGGGATGCCGAAGGCAGGGGTGAGGAATAACGCCGCTGAACGCTTGTTACGCAAACGGCCCGTCTGCGATTAACAGACGGGCCGTGGTTTTCTCTATTCAGTTTTGCTTATTCAATTGTTACGAACCTTCGATGCTATACTTCTCGACTACTGCACGTTGAAGGTGCTTACATACGAAGGATAGGTGATGCTCACAAGGTTCTTGCCGGTAGGATTCGCCGGCGTCGAGGTGGAAGAGAACGCGGTATTGTTGGTCGAGCCGGGGAAGACATCGCCCTGCTCGCCGGAGCCGCAGTTATTGGCATTATCCGCGGGTACGAGATTAATACCACCGGTCATATTGATTACGAGCATCCCGGAATTCCACACGTAGGCATCCCAGCCAACCTTCTTGACATTCTCCAGGGTGTACGTATAGCCATTCCCGGTGATCTTTTTTGCTTGCCCCAGAGGATTGTCATTCCGGTTCGCCATGGTCACGCCGGTTGACGGCACAGTGAGTTCGGTAGGAGCGGACCAACCCCACCACCACTTGGCCCAAGCGCAGTAGGAGGTAGGATTGTCGCCATCGCCGCCGGCCCAACTGCCGTTGGCCATCTGGTCCCAACATAGCAGAGGACTTGCCTGATTATAGGTGTCCGGCATATTCATGGCGTGCGCATACTCATGGCACATATTAGCGACCGAGGAGTTCACGGTTCCGCTGGTGCCGCGGTATTCGGCAAAAGTGGAATATCCGAAGGCCAATTTGCCATCAACCGGCACTGGCGATTTCGGCCAGGGGTAGCAATTATTCGTGCTGCCCGTGTTCGCCCAAATGCAACTGGCGGGGGCGCCTTCACATTCATCATAGCCGGAGTGCATGGTTACAATGGTATCAACGTAACCATCGTTATCATTATCATACTGCGCGAAATTCACGGTCGCGTTCGCCAGGCCCACGGCATCAATCAACAACTGGCCGTCGTTCTTATCAAAACCGCCGGCGCCGTTTTGGCCGTAAAAGCTGGTTTTACTAGGTATGTTGAACGGGCCATACACATCTATGATGGGGGTCATCAGACCGCCCGACATCGACTCCATGTATTCATGGTAGCTGCCGGTTTGACCGGAAATGGGGCTCTGGTAGCCATGCTGGTTAAACATATTGTTAACATTGGTCATGTTCCGGGTCCAAGCGACATCCTTCATCTTACACACCAGCACGCAGATCTTCGGGCTGCCGGTGTAGGTGTTCATGCCCGCAGTGCCCATCGGCTGAGGGGTTTTGCCCTTGGACATCTGGGCCGCGCTGGCCTTCATGCCCTTGGCGAGCTTGGCGACGAAGGCCTTCTCCGCCCCGCCGCGCTTCTGCAGGTCGTTCGCCTTCACGTTGGAGGCAACGAGATCGCCCTTCTTGTCCGCCACGGCATAAAAGAAAGTGCCGTTCGGATCCTTCATCAGGGTGTAACCATCCACCGTTGTACCGATCTTCAGGTACTCATCACTGCCCATCAAGCTGACGGTGAGCTTTGAGCCATCGGGTTGGGTGTAAACAATGAAGCCGGGAACGCCCGGCCGGGCCGAGGCAACTATGGCCGAGGCCACGATCGCCACTGCTACTAGAAGCAGACATACCAAAACTAATTTACTCGTCTTCATTTTCTACCCCTTTCAGGTAAATTTTGAATTATCCAGCTTGGAAATAGATTAGATTTTTCCAGCTTGGAACACGAAGATTGGCACTACTCTGTCAGACTCGCGTTTGCTGACCGGGCAAAGAAAAACTGACCCTACGCGGAAGAAGCGGAATAATATGTTGTCGAACACCTCCTTATTTCCAGAGGATTTACAACACCAACCAAAAGCTGACCGGCTTATTTTAGGCGCAAATCATAAAATGCGCGTAAAATACTAGATTATATTTATGAGTATAATAGCTAAGGGCTAGTTTGTCAAGGGTAAAATAACTCAAAGATATTTATAAATACTTAGAAATAGCTTGATTGTCAGATTACTGATGGTAGGATGAATGTCATTTTGCCGCGAATGAAAGAGAGCCCAGACGTTCCGCGTGGCTAGGCGAAGCCGCCATGTCCCTAAGCCCCAAAGGGGCCGGGATGGCGGCATCGAAGATGTCTAGCCAGCGGCCCTTCGGGCTTAGCCATTCAACGTTCAGCGTTGAGCGACAAAAGAACCCCCGCGGGTTTTTTATTCCCCCATAATCTTGATGTTAACGAACCCGCGGGGGGAAATTGCTGCGCCTCGGCGCCTTGACTCGATAATATGGGAGTGCTATATTCCCAAAATCATGCAGTGACTGCATACTGCGCGCGTTACTCCCCGCCTGAAACTTTACCCAGGTTTTTGCGGCCCTTTGGGGAGCAGAAAGTTGCTTGCGCCTGGTATTGCAGGAAGTGCAGTCGGCAGATTCAATTGGGAGGAATACGGAATGTCAGGATACGAAATTACCTTAGCTGCTTTTGCAGTGTTGGCGGCGCTGTGTGTTAGCACCTGGTTCAGCGAAGAGCACGAAACAGACCGGAGCTGCCTGCTCGATGGAGTGCAGGAGATCGCCTCGCCGGAATTTCTCAGCAATGTTTTAGTCTTCGGCAAAGCGGCCTTTCCGGTGGTAGTGGGTAAGAGCTGGCAAAACGTGCTGGAGCCGACTATTGCCGCGGCCAGGTTCGGCCAGGGGCGGGTGGTGGCCTTCGGCAGCACGAGTTACTTTGAGGACGAACATTTGAATTTTGCGGACACGGGCAAATTCTTTGGCAATGCCCTGCGCTGGGCGGCCGGTGGAAATGAATCCGGCGCTCCGCTCCGTGTTGGCGTATATAAAATGCCGAAATTGCACGACTATCTGCGGCAGCAAGGTTTTGAAGTCGAGGTGCTTGATAAAAAGTGGCTTTCCGGGCTGGCGGACTGCGCGGTGATCTGCTGTGAGCCATCAGCGCTTTCCACCAAAGAGCTAAACGCCCTGGCGAAATATATTCGAGCAGGCGGCGGCTTGCTGGCGGGAGATAACGGATTTTATTGGCTGGATGTGAACATCGGCAAGAGCCTGTTTCAAAACGGCAGTAACCGCCTGTTGAGCGAGGTTGGGATTCTTTGGACGGACGAATATATCACTTACACAACGGAAAAAGGATTGGACACCCGGACGGCGCCGTCGGCGCTGTTTCATGTTCGGCGGGCGCTGGAGGTAATCGAGGCGCACGTGGCGGGCGATCAAGCGACGCCGTCCGAAGAAATCTCGCACGCGGTGTGGACGTTGACTCGGGGGATAATGCTGCTTCCCGGGGAATATAAAAAACCTTTGTTAAGGCTATTGAAACGTGTGCAAAAGCAGCCGGCCGGTGATTGCTCGGACCTGAAGAAAAATCCGGCAAATAAAAATCAAGCACTGCCCTGGTTGTTGCTGGCTTTGCAAGTTTATGCGGCCAAAAATTTGCCGGCCGGGCGGGTGCGGGCGCACCCGTCTGCGCAGAGCTTCCCGGGAGACGTGCCGGCGGAGGCGCCGAGGATCGGCCGCACACTGGAGATTGACACGAAAGTAGCGGGCTGGCACAGCACCGGTTTGTATGCCGCGCCCGGAGAAGTAATCGAGGTGGCCGCTCCCGTGGAGGTCAAGCGCAAGAACTTGCAGGTGCGCATCGGCGCGCATACTGATGGGCTGTGGGGGCAGGTGCATTGGCGGCGGGCGCCGGAAATCACGCGCGCCTACCCGCTCAAAGGCCCCGTTACCCAAGCCGCCAACGCCTTTGGGGGCTTGATCTATATTGAAGCGCCGAAGCAATGCAAACTCGGCACGATTACGGTCAGCATATCGAATGCCGTAGAGGCGCCCTATTATGTTAAAGGCCAGACCGATGCGGCGGAATGGCGAAATAGTATTCGCAACCGGCCCGCTCCGTGGGCCGAGTTTCAGGGGGATAGCATTATCTTTACTTTGCCCGCGGCTGCGGTGCGGGAGCTGGAAAATCCGGAGGAGATGATGAAGTTCTGGGACGATGTGCTGGACCAGGATGCGGATCTTGCGGCGATGCCGCGCCGGCGTCCCTGCCAAGAGCGCATCGTGAGCGATGAGCAGATTAGCGTGGGCTATATGCACAACGGGTATCCTATTATGGGCCACCTGGATTTGGCCGCCGGGGTGATTGACGTGGCGCGCTTGCGCGAGGGGGGCAATTGGGGGGTTTTCCACGAACTGGGGCACAATCACCAGGCCCTCGACTGGACCTTCGATGCCACTTGGGAAGTAACCGAGAATCTCTTTACCCTCTACAATTATGAGTTTTCCTGTGATGTTCCCTGCAAAACTTGGCCTCCTGAAGCGCCGGCGCAGATGCTGGAGAAATATTTTGCCGGCGGGGCCGACTTCAAGAAATGGACCGACAATCCTTTCCTGGGGCTTTTGACCTATTACCAACTTAAAGAGGCCTTCGGGTGGGAGGCCTACAAGCGGGTCTTTGCCGAATACCGCGCCCTGCCGGCTGCGCAGCGGCCGAAGAACGATGATGAGAAACGGGATCAATGGATGGTGCGCTTCTCCCGCGCGGTGGGGAGGAATTTGGGGCCGTTTTTCCAGGCCTGGGATATTCCTACTTCGGAGCAGGCGCGGAAATCCATCGCGAACCTGCCGGTTTGGATGCCGGACAATTTCCCGCCGCAATAGCGGCGCGAGCGGAACAAACAGACGACCCGTCTGCAGGCAGCAGACGGGTCGTATGCATCCCCCCCCCTTGCATAGCTTCTCAGTTACTTCATGGAGTTGAAGTAAGGAACCTCCAAACAATAATTGGTGGCCGTTAGGTCACAACCAAAACTGTGCGCGGGAATAAGAATTCTACCAGAGCCACACTTCTCATTTTCCTTCGGCATTCCAGCTATCCATCGGGGGACCGTATTAGGATACATCGAAGCGAACAAATACCTGCGTTTTATATTAATCGTTTTCATAATTTTTTCCTGGAATCGCCGGCGGGGTATAGAACCGTCAGCCCCAGAAAAGACTATGAAGCACCTTGATTATTATATTACTAAACGCGGTTAAAGTCATTGCTCATTTGCGTAACTTATTTTACGTTTTGCGCAATGTTTTCTTCGGCGGATTGGGGGGGCTAATGATTTCTGAATTTTCCGCGATAGGCAATCGGGGTAATCCCCGTGTATTGACGGAAGACTACACAAAATCTGGCGGAGGATTGAAATCCGGAATTGGCGGCGATCTCCGACATGGGACTATCTGTATCGGCGAGCAATTGTTTTGCCCTGGCGATGCGAGCGCGGCGAATTTCCTCCAGGGGAGTCCAACCCAGCTCATTTTTGAAGCGCATTTCCAGCAGCCGTCTTGAGACCAGGATATGGCCGCACACGTCCTTGACGGTAATGGAATCGCCGGCGTGGGCGCGAATAAAGGACAAGGCTTCGGCCACCAGCTTGTCGTTTAGCGCCATGATATCGGAAGATTGCCGCACCACAACGCGTTGGGGAGGGCAAAAAATGCGCGATCTTTTGACGGTTTCGCCGGCCATGACCGCATCGAGCAGTTTGGCCGCCTGATAGCCGATCTCGTGCGAGGGCAGCGCGATACTGGAAAGCGGCGGATACTCCAGGTTGCAGAGCAGGGCGTCATTATCCACCCCCAAGACCGCGATTTCTGCGGGCACCTTGAGGCCCAGCTTCCGGCACATTTCCAGCACCTTCACGGCTCTGGAATCAGTGGAGCAAAAAAGGCCAATGGGTAAAGGCAAGCTTTTCAACCACTTTGCCAGTCGGTTATCGGTTTCCGCGATAACCAGGGAGGGCTGAAATATCTGAAGTAAATTTCTTCTAAGAATATAGCAATTATAGCCTTTTTCGCGCAGCGTCTGAGCATATCCCGTCTCTCGTAACATGGAAAAATACTGGCCTTGTTCGCCCACAAATCCAAACTCGCGGTATCTATTTTCAATGAAATATTCCGCGGCCATTTTTCCGATTGCCACATGATCCACACAGACCCTTTTTATGGAATCATCCTGAACCGTATCGGTAACATCAACGTAGGGCAAGCCGCCTTCTTCCAGAAGCTGGTAGAGTTTCTCATAATACACTTGCGCGATAATGCCGCTGGGACGGGAAGCAAGGGTCTTCTTTATCGGGTTGATTTCGGGATCTTGAATACCGATTATCCAATTTTTCTCGGGCCGAGCGTAATGCGTTATGCCTTGAATTACATTTTGGCAGTGCGTGCCCGCTCGATAAATAAATAATTCGATGCGCCGGGCGTCAGCAACCTTAGCTTTTTTCATGCTCTTCACATGCTCTGTAAAAGATGGGAGACGCAATACAGTGGTGGCCATTTCATTATACCCAATTTCAACCAACGTGAATCATAGGAGGATAACAGTTCAGAGTTCAGAGTTCAGAGTTGAGAGTTCAGAGTTGAGAGTGGCCAAGTCTTTGCAACCGGCTGGCCACTGACAATTCTGTACTATCCTGGTATAAAAGACATTCCCGGCTCCAAACGCATAATTGCCGCCGCCAGCAGGCGGGCGCTATTGTCGAGATCGGAGAGGGAGACGACGCTGAAGGGGCCATGACTATAGCGGATGGCGACATAAATTACCGCGGTAGCAACGCCTGCCCGAGAGATTTGGATGGCGCCGGCATCGGTGCCCGAACCGCTCGACCAGGAAGTTTTCTGAACCGGGATCTGCCGGGTCTCGGCGGTCTCCGCCAGGAGCTTTGCGAGGACGGGATTGAAGCTTGGGCCGCGGCAGATGATGGGGCCTTTGCCCAGGGACACATCGCACTCTCGCAGCTTGTCGTGCCCGGGGACATCGCTGGAAGAGCCCCAGACATCCACGGCGATGCCTACCTCCGGTTGGATCTCGAAGGCGCTGGGCGCGGCGCCACGGCAGCCTACCTCTTCCTGCACCGTGGAGACGGCAAAGACGGCGGCCTTGGGGCATTCTTTGGCGAGCATACGAAAGGCTTCTAAAATGATAAAGACGCCCGCTTTATCGTCGAAGCCGGGACTGCTGACGTAATCCTCGCCCAGCCGCAGGAAGTCCGCGGTAAAGGTAACCGGATCGCCGACCGCGGCGCGTTTGAGCGCTTCCTCTTTATTCCGGGCGCCGATGTCAATCCACATATCGTAGATATCGGGAAATCCGCCGCTCCCGGAAGACTTGCAGCCAATCAGGCCCACGCAGGGGCCGGCCGCATTATGGATAATAACGCGATGGCCGATCAACATATGATTACTTGGGCCGCCGATAGGTGCGCAATGGAGGTAGCCGTCATCGCCGATCTGGCGCACCAGGAGGCCCACTTCATCGCAGTGGCCGGCGAGCATCACGCGGGGGGAACCCTCGGGATTCAGGACGCCGACGACATTGCCCAGGACGTCGGTCTTCACCTCGGCGGCGCATTCCTTAAGGTCCTCGCGGACCAGGGCCTGCGCCGGCTCTTCAAAGCCGGAGGGGCTTGGAGTCTCCAACAATCGCTGAAAAAATTTGCTGCGTGCATCTTCCATAAAGTATTCCTCTTTCTCTTGTTTCTTAGCGCCGCCCGCTGCTGCGCGGGGCGGGACTGGCTTTGGAGGTTCCCTTGCCAGTGATCGGTCCCATGTCAACGAATTTCCAGGTGCCGACGTGCAGGACATCCTCGAAGCGGCGGTCCGGATTGGCGGACCAGCGTTCGACTTTGCCGTTGTAGAAGGAGACAAAGGAATCGTTATATTGCCACATCTCCATCAATACTTTGCGGGTCGGCGGGCCGAGGGCGGATTCGACCTGGGCCGGGGTGTTGCCGAATTTTAGCGGAGCGTCGGCGACTGCGAGCTTGTCGGTATCTTCCTGCGTGCCTTCCGACATGGCGGGCTTGAGTTCTTGCGCATCCGGGAATTTCTTAAGCGGCTTGATATCAATGCGGCCGGTCTCGGCATGCCACACCACGCGGGCGCCCAGGGTCTCCGCCACGGCGCGCAACGGCACATAAGTAACGCCATTCAATATCATGGGGGCGGTGGTAACAGGCAGGTCATTGACATAGATGCCGCCACCGGTCTCTTCGTTGAGTTGGGCGCAGGTTACTACACCGGCAACGCAAAGCACGACGAAGATTGCCAATAAAAATACGACCTTATTCCTGGGGGATTGCATGGCCAGCCTCCTTGAAAGCCTAATAAGTCTCTTTAGGCTCCTTATTGCTTAATATTGTTTATTCCGCATTTGAGGGATGGGCTATTATAAATAGCAAGTTCTCAGTGGATAGTTCCTGGTTCACAGTAGGGCAGTGGTCGGCGGCCGGCGGTCGCTTCGCAAAGCGAAACTATGCAGAGCGACGCAGAGCGTGATAAAGATGATGAAAAAGATTTGTCTGATGTTTCCTGCATCTTGATTCTCAAGCTTCTTGATAGGAGAAAGTTGAGAGTAGATGTTCGGTGAGAACTAATTTAAGAGAGCAGATTGTTTTTACTGCTTTTGGTGTTGCAGTTAAGCTACTTTCTACTCTCTAATCTCACCTCACTCGCTCTGCATAGCTTCGCTTTGCGAAGCGACGCAGAGCGGAGAGGCCGGGATTCGAACCCGGGAGGCAGGTTTTAGCCCGCCTACGCGATTTCCAGTCGCGTTCCTTCGGCCAGACTCGGACACCTCTCCGTGTTGGGCAGCTAGATTCTAGCTTCCATGAATGGCCGTGTCAATCCAACGTGCTTTACGGTAATAGTCACAAATGGTGAGAATAGATTTTGCAAACTCCTGGGACAGCCAACAGACTGCGGTGGCAGTCCCGAGTTTGCTAGCGCGGCACTGGAAAGGTGGGCAGCGCGCCGCCGGCGGTGGAGTTTGGAGGCTGTGCGGTTATGGCAAGTTCCAAGCGCCTATTGCCCTTCACGAGGGTAACGCTGGTTTGGCTGATTTTGGAGACTTTCCAGCCGCCCGGCACAGCTTGACCGCGGCGCACAAAGTAGCGCTGATCGCCTTCCCGGATGGCGGCAAGAGGCTGTGTGCCCCAGACAATGCCGGTAAGCCATAAGCTGCCGACAAAGTCAGTCCCCTGCACATCTGCCGCGGGATTGAGGGGAGACATTGACGGCAGGGCGTTGGAAGTTCGGCGGATTGAAGCGTGCGTAACAATTCCGGGGCGGAAAGGATCCGGCGCGTTGGCCGCCCTTGCCAGGTCCTCATTGGTGACGCGGGTGCGGGAAGCAAACATCTCTGCTGAAGCCGGCGTTTCGGCATTGGCGGCCGCGCGGTCTTGCTGGTTTTGAGCGTTCGATGCCGGGGCGCTTTTGGGAGAGATTTCCGAGGAAGCGCTGCCAAGCCTCACGAAGATAAACGCGACGACGGCAATGATTAATATGATTAGGACAACAGCCTTTAAAGCGTCACCCTTGCGTAATTTAAACATCCCTGCCTCCCTGACAAACTACTGCATACTATGTTATTCTATAGTGCCAATCCGTCCATAAGTTGGGTATATATCAAATATGAAAGAAGTACCTGCGACGATGGTCCTCTCATCTAAAACGGAGCGTCTTTTTAAGTTCAGCGGCCCTTTTTTGGCTTCCCTCTACATAGCTTTCGGTTTAATGGACTTGATACTCTCTCTGGCGGCCTTTGCCATCGGTATTCCTGAAGGCAATCCGGTGCTCGCCTATATGGAACAGCAGGGCCTCTTCTTGCCTGCGAAGGTCATCCTAACCATTTTGGTCGCTTTCCTTATTGCCTCTCTTTATCCTCACAAAAACGCTCGCCCAGTAGCCTACTCCGCCATTCTCATTATGGCGTTCGTGGATGCCTATCACGTATGGGCGCTCAGCGCGCTGCTGCCTACGGGGTAGGCGCGGGCGCAACTGCCGCGGCCGGCGCCGGCGCGGCCGGCTTTGCCACAAACCGGCTCAAGGTGAATACCGCTTGCAGCCGCGGGTAGGTGTTATCATTACCGGTGATTCTGCATTGGCTGACGCTCAGGATGCGATCATATTTCTCCAGCCGTAGAATCAAATCAAGCAACTGCCCAAAAGTACCTTCCACGGTAACAATATCGGTCAGCTCCCTGACGGTGGGAGGCACCACCGGCCTTTCGCCTCGGAACACGCCCCCTCCGGCGCCATTGGAACTCGGCGCCGCGGCGCCGGACCGGCTGCCGCTGGGATAACTGGAATTGGCGGGCAAAGGCGGAGGGGAGGTTTTCCGTAATGAAGCAACCAATACTTTACTTGCCTCGGTCAACTCGTTCAGTTGTCTCTGGTAAACGATAGGCTCCTGCTCATCATCGGTTGCCACGGCCAGCGCCAGCGGGCGCCCGCCGGCTTCGGCCTCGGCCTGTTTTATGAGCTGATTTTTTTGTTGGATGTCCTTTTGGGTAGTTACAAGATTCTCATTCACTTCGCGGATGTGGGCATAGGAAGGCCAAATCATCACAGCCGCTATCATAATACAAGCGAGCGGTATGCAAATGGCTAATATTAGCTGTGTGCGCGGTCTCAGGCTGGCTAAGTTCATTGTGTTCCTCCTGCCGGCTTAGGGCTGGTGCTTGCAGGACCGGCGGCGGCCGGCGCAACGGCCGGCGCAGGCGGTTTGGGCGGAGTAACCTGCACTTTGATTTGAAATTTAACCAGCAGACGGCCCTCCGAAGTATCTTTCTGGATATAGGTCCTATCCGGCATGGTAAAGAGTTCTGATTGGGTGAGCGAATCCATGAGCGTGGCCACGGAATCGGCGGTAAAGGCGCTTCCGGTGAGCGAGAGCACGTTGGACGAATCCGTGCTAAGGTTTACAAACCAGACATCCTTCGGTTTGAATTCAGATATTTGGAAAAGAATATTCGACCAGGGAAGGCCTCGCACTTGAACTATCGAAAGCGCCTCTTTGGCGCGGCGCGCCGCGGTAGTGCTTTCCTGCTCAAGCTGGATTACTCTCTCAAGGTCGGCTTTTGCCCTATCCAGCTCATCCTGCCTTTGCTTTAGGACGCGCCCCAGAGAAAATGAAGCAATAGCTGTGATAATCACCAGTAAAATGGAGATGCCCAGCGCCCACATTAATCGCCGAGGAGCGGATTTCGCCATTCGGCTTTCCGCACCGGTTATGGAGAGGTCTAAGGAAGGCGCTTGCGGCACTTCCTCCAGCGCCCGCAGCGCCAGCCCGACCGCGGGTGCGAAGGCCGGTCCGACATGGTGCAGATATTCCGGGTTAAACTGAGTCTCGCTGTAGAGTATTCCCTTGAAAGGATCGCATAACGTTACCGGCATATTCAGGGCGCGCTGGAGATAGACTTCCAAGCCGCTCACCTGGTCTACATCCACGCACAATAGCATGCTTCCGATGCGCGCCGCGCCGGGCTCTTCCCGGTGGTGGAAATCAATGGAGCGTTGCAGCTCATAGACCAGGGACTGCAAATCACTGCCGGTGGCTTCCAATTTGGGCAACTGCGGCATCTGAAAGGCTGTCTCGGGGGGAGCCTGCGGCGCGCTTTCTTTTACATTGGCGGCTTTGGAAAGGTCAAGTTTCCCGGAGCTCTCTTTAATGGTAAGGTTGAGAACTCCCGTATCAATCTGGCGGGAATAGCGCAGCACGCCATTGTCGAAGATGGCCACCTCAGTGCTGCGCGGGCCCATCGCCACCACCGCAATCCCACCTTGGCCAATTGAGGCGTAGGCGGCGCGGGAGGCGGCAAGTAAATAGGGCTCCAGCACCGACAATTGCAGTCCGGCCAGCCTCAGCGCATCCCGGTAACTGTCCACGACTCGCTTGTCCGCCGCCATCAGCAGCAGTTTGACTTTCCTGTTTTCGTCCTCAGAGGGCTCTCCCAAAGCCGCAAAATCGAAAGTGCCTTGCCCGGGAGGAATCATGCGATAGTGTTCCATCTCTCCGGCCACCACCACGCGCAATTCCTCCTTGCTCATATAGGGCAGTTCGAGCACGCGGGAACTGGCGGCGCGACCGGGAAGGCCTGCAACCGCGGAATTACCTTTAATATCATAGCTTTTCAGCGCTTTGCGAATCCCCTCGGCCAGCAATTTGGCATCCGGCATGGCGCCGCCGCTGATGGCGCCGGTGGGCGTGGAAATCTCGCCCATTCGCTCCAAAACGATGCCCCGGTTCGAGCGCCGCAGCTTTACCACGCGAATGTGGTCATCGTTCATGTATAAGCCGATACCAAAAATAGGAGGCATAATAGCTTTATCCCTTCACCTCAGAAATTCTAGGGCGCCGTCCAGTTACGCAACAGCACCAGGGAGGTTTCCGTTGCGTTATACCTGCCGTTCGAGACAGTAAGTGAAATCAGCACTGATTGCGCATCCCGCACGGTCTCCGAAGGATAGTTAATATTTGAATTGATAGGCTCTATTACCGGCTGGCCGCTGCGAAAATGCAGACAGTTGTAAGTGAAACTTAAATTTGATACATCGCGGCAGATGGTTTTGGTCTCGGCTTGTCCGCCGCCGGCCGGCGTCCGCGTCTGAATCAAATTCCCGTTTTGCAGATTATATGAAATGGTATGCAGCAGCGTGCGATTATCGTTTCTGAAGTTGACGGTAATGCTGTTGGCGGTCCCGCTTTGCACTTCCGCATTGCTGCGCACGCCGTATTGCGTGCCGGGCGCGGCCTGGCCGCCGGGTTGTCCCAGCAAGCCATCCACCATGTTATCTACCGCAAGCTGCGCCTCTTTCTGCACTTCGTTTTGGCTCCGTATAGTATCTTCCGACGCCCACGCGCTGACCAGCATCTTCGAGATGCCCGCCACTATCAAAGAGAGGATGAGCAGCACCACGAGCGCTTCGATAAGCGTCACTCCATGCGAATTTATGCGATGCCCTTCTGCCCTCATATATCTATATCCCTTATATTCCGCCGCGAGTCAAATAACTTTCCGTAGAAAATAGCAATTCATTGTGCTCTTTTGACCGCACTTCGACTCTGATGGTGCGCAAACTCGTGGTGGTAATGGTGCTGGGATCGGCCACATAGGGGTCCAGATCCGTAGTCGCGGTGAAGTGAGGATTGGCCGCCGTGGTCTGTTGCCCCTGGTCGTTATATCCCTGCACCCGGTGCCACTTCCTCGGCAGAGAGAGAAACCCGATATTCTTAACGGTTTCGACCTCTTGGCGGGCGACGCTGTAGGCCAGGGCCACATCCTGGGAATGCTGGGTGGTATTGAATCCAAAGAAAAACAGGCAAACCAGCCCGGCCAGGGCCACACCCAAGAGTACCAGGGAGACGAGCAACTCGATCAGTGTCAGCCCTCGATTACTCATGGCTCGCTCCAGTAGGTTACATAGCCGAAAAAGTCGCCGGGCTCGCCGGGAGGAATTGCGCCGCCGCCCGCAGAGGGAAAGGTGATGGTTCCATCTCCGGCCGCGCGGACGATATCATAACCAATAACAGAGCCGTAGATATTGGTGTTGCCGTTGATCTTGATGCTGCCATAATAGGACCCGTTGGTGGGACCATTGTAAGCATATACTCCGCCATAGAAGTTGGTGGCGCCGACGCCGGTGTTGCCGTTGAGCACAAACTCGCGCTTGGAGCCTTCATAGATATTGAACTGACCGGCGGCATTGTTTGAAAAGAGCGCGCTGCCGCCGTTTAGCTGGTCAATCTTCTGATTGCCGGTACCGGTGGCGCCTTCTTTGCCCAGCCAGATATTGACCGGGCCGGCCGCATTATTGATGACCAGTCCATATTGGGAAGCCACGTCCATCCACTCGAAGTAGTAATCTCCGGGATTCAGAACTATTACGGGCTTGTTGTAAAGCGGATTCGGACTGCCATCCGGGAGCGTCACTCGCGTGTCGTTGGCGGCCTGTTGGAATGCATTAGTATCCAATTGGGGCGCGCCGCCGCCGCCTTTGCCCTTCGAGGGAGTTACACTGATTTTCTTGCCGGTCAGGTCAACGATATCATTGTTATTGTTATGCGTGCTGAAGAAATCAATGCCTGCGGTTGAATTGTAACCAAGCTGTTCCGCGCGGTCATTGGCGAGCGTGTTGACCGTAGGCCACATTTCCGGCAAGGAGCTATAATTTACATTATATCCATCTATGCGCGAGTCCCCGGGCGCGAGGGGACCCGTGGCATTGGGCCCGCAGTAATAGAAGTCGCCGTTGAGATCAATGCTATTTCCTTTGATCGTCATAGGGCCATCAGTTCCGGAGGCGCCGTTCACGGTCAGGTTGCCTTGCAGGAGCACTGAATTGATGCCGAAGAGCGCGTAAAAGCCGTAAGGACCTGAGAGCGTGTTACCCTTCACCTTTACCAGGACGGTGCGATTTACGCGGCTGGCCACCGCCCCGCTCGGGGTAATCCTGGAAACTGTGCCAACCGACTGAATCCAGAGGTCAGATGCCGGGGTATTGGGATCCGGCAGTGTCCAGACCCCTCCCGTGGGCGAGGCCATCACCTTCACGATGAAGGTGCGTTCCGCGTCCGGGCTGTTTTGAACGGCCGAAAAGGTATCATTGTCAATGGGCACCGATGGATTCGTATTTATCTGGTTTACTTTGTTAAGCTCCCAATTCACCCCCGCCTCGGCGAGATTGAGAGCATTCGTATAATCGCTATTAGTATTGCTCATCTGATAGTGGGAGACGCTAAGCAGCAGGACGCCGCCCAGCAAGGCGCTGATAATCAAGACCGTAACCAGCGCCAGCACCAAGGCCATGCCTTTTTGATTACCCTCGCGTTTTTTCATTTGTCACCTCTTACCTTACCTTCACGGACGCTATTCGCTATCCAGACCGGGCGTAAAGCCATGATCGGTATCCGCGCCGACGGTATTATGCTCGGTTGCCTCCGCGGTATTATCGCTGTTGCAGCGGAGGGTCAGGTTCCCGCCGGCATTTTGCGTGACAGTGTAGTCGTTCGTCGTGTCTGCACCGCTGTCGGAAGGACAGCGCGGCACGGCCTGCATGTCCGCATTGACGCCCACCAGTTCCGACAAATTCTCCGTATATTGATGCGTCGGTGAGCGCAATTTATAGGCCTGCTCCGCGTGTGCAATGGTCTGCATATTGGCGCGGCAGGTCTTCTTCTGGGAATCTCTGACAGAACGCATATATAAAGGGAGGGCGATTGCCATGAGTATCGCCAAAATGACAATGACTACCAGCAGTTCGATAAGAGTAAAACCTTTTCGTCTCATAAATTATTTTCAACCCTGTATAAGTATGCGAAGACTGTCTGGGGGGCGTATAAAACGCCCCCCAAGCAGTAGTTAGTCAATGGTTACTACTTCGAGTCCACACCCGGCGTGAAGCCCGGTGTGGTAGTCCCATTTTCATTATGGGTGAGGGACGGTTCGGCAGTAGCATCACCAGCAGCAGAAATGCAAGTGATGGTGATCTGACCATTTGCATCTGGTGTGCTTACTGCGTAATCCGCCACCCCCGCCGCTTGGGTGCTGGTTGGGCAGCGCGGACACGCCACCAGATCCTTGCCAGCACCACAAAGGGTTACGGCATCTGGAGCATCAACCGATGTTAAGTCAGTTGTGTATTCGTGAGTGGCGCTTCTAACCTTGAAGGCCTGTTCCGCATTTGCAATGGTCTGCATATTACTGCGGCAGGTCTGCTTTTCAGAGTCCCTTACTGCCCGCAAATAGAGGGGCAGCGCGATGGCCATCAATATCGCCAGGATAAGTATGACCACCAACAGTTCGATTAACGTAAAACCACCTTGCCTTCGCAAGTTCTTCATTTTTTGTCCTCCTTTTTAGGACTTATTATTTTGCTTCCTAACCTTCAAGCCGCCTTGGATAAGCAGTTATATATACCACTAACACCTCCTTTCTTTCTGCTCCTCCATCCATAGTGGTGGCTAGTTTATCTACGTATCACTGCGGCCAGTGTAAAGATAGGCAAATACAGGGAAATCACAATAGCGCCAACGACAGCGCCCAGCACGAGGGTAAGGGCCGGCTCCATCAGAGTAGTCAATCGTCTGACCGTATGCTCGATATCGCGGTCAAAGAAGTTGGCGATCTTGTCCAGCATCTCGCCCAGATTCCCCGATTCCTCGCCGGCCTGCATCAAGCGCGGCACCAGACTGGGGAATTTGCCTGATACCCGAATCGGACCGGAAAGTGGGGCGCCGTCGGTAACATCGCCGGCAATCTTGGCGATGGCGTCGGAAAATTCCGTATTCGCCGCCACGCGCGAGGCCGTGGCCAGCGCGGCCAGCATCGGCACGCCCGCGTTAGTCAGCGCCCCCAAAGTGCGCACAAAACGCGTAACGATAATTTTGCGAATCAACTTCCCGAACAGAGGAATACGCAGCGCGGTCCTATCCCAGACGCGTCTTCCGTTATTGGTATTTATATAGGCGCGGAATCCAAGGGCCAGCGCAATCAAGCCAAGCAGGATCGCCCACCAGAAATGGGAAACAAATCCGCTTACCGCTATGAGCGCCAGGGTGGGGCCGGGCAACTGGGAATTGAATTGTGCATAGACCTTCTGGAAGACCGGAATTATAACCATCAGCATGAAAGTAACCACCCCGGTCGCCACTCCCAGCACGACGATGGGGTAGATAAAAGCGGATTTTACCTTCTCTCTCAACTCCAGTTCTTTATCCAGGTTTGCGGCGATAGTTACCAGCGTGTGGTCGAGTACGCCGCCGATCTCTCCGGCCTGCACCAACGCGACAAACAGTTCGGAGAAGATCCTCGGGTGACGGGATAAAGCCTGGCTCAAAGTGGAACCGGCAAGAATGTCCTGGGTAATCTGCACCAGGGCCATCCTCAGCGCGGGATTCTCCGTTTCCTCGATCAATTCGTGCAGACATTCCACGATGGGCAAACCGGCTCCAATCATGGTGGATAATTGCTGGCTGAAGATAACCAAATCCGTAAGTTTGACGCCGCGGAACCGCGCCCAGCGCGCGCTCAGGCCCTCGCGTTCACGCTGTTCGGCTAAATTCACGACAAAGAGGCCGTTTTCGCGCAGTTCGTTGCGCACGATGGTGTCATTCGCCCCCGCCGTGCTTCCGGTTATTAATTGACCCGCTAGGTCTCTGGCCACATAGCTAAAGACTGGCATCCCGCTTTACTCCTCTTCCACATAAATGACCCGCATAATCTCTTCCGCGCTGGTGATTCCCTGCAGCGCCTTCTCCAGGGCGCACTCTTTCATGCCTATCATCCCTTCGCGCCGCGCTTGGTCGCGCACGGCTACCGCCGATTGCCGCTTCAGGATCATCTCCCGCAGGGTGTCCGACAGCTTCATGATCTCGTAGATGCCGGTCCGCCCGCGATAACCGATATGATTACACTCCTGGCAGCCCGCACCGCGCCAGAGCTTTATATCAGGCGCAAACTTGTTTCCATTATTCTTGAGTTCCGCCAGTAGCTGCGACGAAGGCGTGTAGGGTTCCTTGCAGTTGGGGCACAGCTCGCGCACCAGCCGCTGGCCAATCACGCCGATCACCGACGAGGAGATCAGGAACGGCTCGATTCCCATATTGGTCAGACGCACCAGCGCCCCGGGCGCATCATTGGTGTGCAGGGTGCTGAAGACGAGATGTCCGGTGAGCGCGGCCTGGATGGCGATTTCCGCCGTTTCCGGGTCTCTAATCTCTCCCACCAGAATGACATCGGGATCCTGGCGCACCATAGTCCGCAGCCCGCGCGCAAAGGTAACGCCGATCTTCGAGTTCACCTCAGTCTGAGTTACGCCGCTAAGCTGATACTCCACCGGATCCTCAATCGTGATGATGTTTTTGCCCGGATCGTTGATGGTGGAAAGCGCGGCATACAGGCTGGTGCTCTTGCCCGAGCCGGTGGGCCCGGTAACAAGAACCATGCCATAGGGGCGCGTCAGCAGCCATTTGAAGGTGTCCTGCTGCTGAGGAAGAAATCCCAATTGCTCGAAGGATAAGCGCATGGAATCCTTCTCCAGTACGCGAATCACCACTTTCTCGCCGAAGATGGAGGGCATGCTGGAGATGCGCAGATCGTATTCCTTGCCCTGGTAGGTGGTCGCAATACGTCCGTCCTGCGGTAAGCGGCGTTCGGCAATATTCAGCCGGGCCATAATTTTTACGCGCGAAATCACCGCGGCCTGATGGTTCTTGGGGATGGTCATCTGATCGTATAACATGCCATCCAGCCGGTAACGCACCCGCATGCGCTCTTTCTGCGGCTCCAGATGTATGTCGCTGGCGCCCTGGTTGAAGGCGCCGTGAAGCACGGAATTCACCAGCCGCACCACGGGGGCATCTGCCGCCAAGGACCAGAGCTCTTCGGTGCTGGGATCTGCCGCGCTATTCCCATTTTCCGCCCGACTGGCATCAATATCCTTGATTGCCTGTTCGGCATGGCGCCGGGAATCGAAATGCTGATTGATGGCGGCCAGCAAGTCGCGCTCCAGGCTCAACATGGGAATAACGGACATGCCTACAATGAGCTTCAAATCATCGAGTCCGGAAAGATCGAGCGGATCGGCCATGGCGACATAGAGCCGGCCGTCTTCCATGCGCAAAGGCATCGCCAAGTGCTGGCGGATGAAGCTTTCCGGCACCAGGTCAACCACTTCCTGCGAAACCTCGCAATCGCGCGGATTGACAAAAGGCACTCCCAGCGCGTTGGCCAGCACCGGGCCGATGTCTTTTGCTTTTACATAACCGAGCGCGACCAGGGTTTCTCCCAGGAAGGTGCCGGTGCGCCGCTGCGCGGCAATGGCTTCCTGCAGTTGTCTTGAATCTATAAGACCTTCATTCAACAGGGACTGTCCCAGCATTTTTTTCTCAGTATCGGTATCTTGTTGATTAATCATATTATCCTTCAGTTTAGCCGGTGTCATGGCTACTTATGGCAGGCAAATCCAGCAAGCGCCGGCCAATGTCAGAAAAAACTCACAGAATTCGATATTTTGTTCCATAAACAAGGCTTAACTCCCTTATCAGTCGCGTGCAAAATGCACGAACATTTTGTGCGGAAGCGACCTACGAGGGAAATCCCCGCATTGAGCCTGACATCCAACCAAACCGCTATTCTTTATTCGCAAGAAGTGTGCCACAGTGCTGTGGATAAACCGGCAAAAGTATGGAAAGGTGGATAATTCGCCCTTTGCAGCGCTAAAGCACCTTCCCAAAAGTGCATCTAATTGAATACTTTAAGTAATCTTTCATTATTTTGGCGAAGGTGATTGAGGCGGGGGGAACATCGCTTTATCGAGCAATCGTTGCCTTAGCTTGGAGAGAATAAATCCAGTAGTGCGCAAGCACAGTTAAGGTGGGGAAAAAGGGGATTCTAGGCCATATAAGGCAATACAGCAAAGTTCCACGCTGCATATATCTATAGTAAACAAATACAAACTTAGCGCAGCAAGGGGATGAAAGAAGAAAAAAATTCATCTGTAAGGTACATGCACTCTGACATCTTTGAAATTATCTCTTCTTCTCGCGTGCTTTAACCTAGGCTTGCCACTCGCGGGCATCTCGCAGGTAGTTTTTGTCATATCTCGAATCCGGCGCCAGTTCGATCGCCTTCTCCAGTGCCGTAAGCCAGAGGCCGCCATCCAGTCGCCAATGAACCTTAGGGTCTTCACGGTTATCTTTGCGCTCTTCGCGCCTCTGCGGTGAAATCTTTTATTTCTTCCCATGCTCCTTCCAAAACATCATCGCCTTGCAGCCGCCGAAGACGACGCCCAGCCAGGCGGCTTCTTCAATCTCTTCCGTGGTAATGCCCATGCTGCGCGCCTTTTGCAGATGTATCGCCAGGCAGTCCTTGCATTGCACGGCCACCGATAAAGCAATGGTCATCAATTCTTTTTGCACCACGTCCAGTGCGCCCGGCGCAAAGGCTTTTGCCAGGAATTGCTGAAAAGCTTTTTGTGCGGCTCCGGCTTCCGCGGAAGTCGCGCCCGTTTCGCAGCAAGCCTCGGCCGCGCTTACCTCGGCCGAATGGGACGCGCAACAAGCCGCCTCCTTCTGTTCAGATGTATTGCCATTTGCAGGTGTGGCCTGCAAGGTTTTATCGCCTTTACCCATGACCATAATCTTTCCTTTCGATTTGCCAACAATTCGGCCCACTAGCGCGGCCTCGGTGCAGCCCGCGGCGCGCAGCATAGCAAGCGCTTTTTGCGCGGCTTCCTCGGTCACCGAAAACAGCAGCCCGCCGGAGGTTTGCGCGTCATACAGAATATCCATGGCATAATCCGGCACGCCTGCGCCGACTTCCACAATTTCTGCGGCAAACTCGCGGTTGCGCTCGGCCGCACCGGAGACAATGCCCGCTTTGGCATATTCGGCGACATTGGGCAGCAGCGGCATCGCTTCCCACCAGATCTCTGCCGTTACTTCGCTCTCGCGCGTTATATTAGCCAGGTGGCCCAGCAGTCCGAAGCCGGTTACATCCGTGCAGGAATGGGCGCCAACCTTTCGCATCACCTCGGCCGCGGCGCGGTTCAGTGTCGCCATGGTTTCGGAGGCGGCGCGCAGGGATTCTTCTGAAGCGCGCCCCATCTGCGCGGCAAATGCGATAATGCCGGCGCCGATGCGCTTCGTCAAAATGAGCGCATCTCCCGGCTGCGCGCCTGCGTTCGTAATTATTTCTCTGGGATTTATCAGGCCGGTAACGGAGAAGCCGAATTTTATCTCCTCGTCATTGATGCTGTGCCCGCCCACCAGCGCGACCCCCGCCTCGGCCAGCATATCCATGCCGCCCTTCAGCATCTGGAACATCCCCTCATCACTGAGGGTATGAATGGGATAGCCGATAATGGAGAGCGCGGTGAGGGGCGTGCCGCCCATGGCGTAGATGTCGCTGAGGGAATTGCAGGCGGCGATTTTGCCGAATTGATAGGGGTCGTCCACACACGGGGCGAAAACATCTACCGTTTGCACCAGGCATAAATCGTCCGAGACCTGAAAGACGCCGGCATCATCGGCCGTGCGCGTGCCCACCAGCACACGCGGATCCGTAATTGTGGGCAGCCGTGAAAGCACGCGGGCCAAATCGGCGGCGGGAATCTTGGAGGCACAGCCGGCGTTTTTCACCAGCCTGGTCAGCTCGACCGGGCGCGCCTGTTTGCCGGCCTCATCGAGCCGTTCCCCCGCGCAAAGGCAGATGTCCTTTTCGAGGAGCACATCGCACGGGCAGGACTTGCGGGGATCGCAAATACAATGCCCCAGTTTTTTTGAGCGGCGCATCACCCGCGCCCGCTTGGAAGTATCAGGCATAATTGGCAACCATTCCGGAACTTACGTTGAGCGTTCAGAGTTGAGCGTTGAGCGTAACGGCAAATTCAAATCCAAATTTTCCCGTATTGCAGGAAAACCTACCTACAAACTTCGGCTATGACGGAGGCGATAAAAGAGACCAGCATTATTCCGCCCAGGCCGCCGCTTATTACCAATCCCGCGATGGCATATCCTTTTTCCTTATTCAAAAACAGACTCGACAGACTGATAACCAGCGCGACAATAATCAGCGCGATTTTAACGAGACCTAACAGGCCTCCAGTGGCTGCTCAACCGGGATTGATAAAGGATGAAGTCAGATAGACCAGGCCCGCGAGAACCGCAAGCCGCAGGCCGGTTTTGCCGGTAACTTGAGTCCGTGTATCGCTTGAAGAATCCCAACCTGGTTCCATTACCTTGGCTCCCTGGCGAAAAGTTAAGAAGCGCGCCCGATTCCCGGTCTTATCTATTCTCATCATAACAATCCGCCACCTCCAGCACAAGACAAAATGTGGATTTCTTGGAAAGCCGTAACAAATGACTGGAGTGCGGGCAGGATGAAGACCCATGGAGATCATATCCCCGAAGATGGAAAGAAATATAATCGTGGCGGGCAGTTTACCAAGCGCTTCGAATCAGCTATAGTAATAAGCTGAGGGTTGGCTTTTGCCCGGCGAAGCTGGCTTCGCCCGGTTTTGTTGCTGCGTATCAGAGCGCAAAAATCTTCGGAGATTTTATGAGATGGCGAAACGCAAACCGATAGTTCACTTAATCTGTAATGCTCACATAGATCCCATTTGGATGTGGCAATGGGAGGAGGGAGCGCTCGAAGCGATCTCCACCTTCCGCACGGCGGCCGATATGCTCGATGAATATCCGGATTTTGTCTTCAATCATAATGAAAGCCTGCTGTATGAATATATCGAAAAATACGATGCTCCGTTTTTCAAGCGCCTGCAGCAGCTAGTGAAGACCGGGCGCTGGAATATCTCCGGCGGCTGGTATCTTCAGCCGGACTGCAATATGCCCGGCGGGGAAACTTTGGTGCGGCTCATAGCAACAGGCCGGCGTTTCTTCTCGGAGAAATTTGGCGTCAAGCCGGTGGTAGCATATAATTTCGATTCTTTCGGCCATAATGGCAGCCTCCCCCAGTTACTGAAGCAGAGCGGCTACAAGTTATATCTACATTGCAGGCCTACGAGCACAATGTTGAAGCTTCCCGCGGCGCAATACCGCTGGCAGGGACTGGACGGCAGCGAAATCCTGTCTTTGCGCCCCTCCACAGGATGGTATGGCACCCAGGAAGGCACGGCCGTTCACAGTGTTAGCCGGGGAGTGGAAGAAGCGCGTAAAACCGGCCTGGATACGCTCGTCCTTTGGGGTTTGGGAGATCATGGGGGAGGCGCCACGCGGAAAGACTTGGATATGATTGCGACATTGCAGCGGGAGACCACAGATGTGGAAATTCGCCATAGCACTCCCGAAGCCTATGCCGCCTCCTTAAAATCCCTAAAAACCTATCCCTTGCAGGAAGGAGATTTGCAGCGCTGCTTTAGCGGATGTTATATCTCTATATCAACCACCAAGCGCGCCCTGCGTCGGGGAGAGGCCTTGCTTCGCTCGGCCGAGGCCTGGTCGGCCTTGGCCTGGTGGCTAAATGGGAAAGCATACCCGCGCGCGGAACTGGAAATCGCCTGGAAGGGCGTGCTCTTCAATACCTTTCATGACATTCTCCCCGGCTCCACGCTCGAAGCGGCATTATCTGATGTAAATGAGAAATTCGGCCGGTCGGCGGATATTTGCCGCCAAGTGCGTCTTGCTTCTCAATTAGCCCTGCTCCCTAATGTCGCCCCCAAGAAAGATACTTTGCCGCTCTATGTTTTTAATCCGCATGCCTCCACACTGCGCGCGCCGGTGGGCTTGGAATTTCTAATAGACAGCATGCCGGCGGGGCGAAAGCCCTTCGCGCTTTACGATAATAACGGCAAGAAGCTACCTATGCAGGATGCCGGCGGCGGGTGGGGACAGTCGGCCGGCGCCTGGCAGCGGCATCTTGCGTTTATCGCGGAAATCCCTGCGCTATCGGTGCGCCGTTATGAGATTCGCAAATCCACCCAGCCGGCCGCGAGCCGCTCTCCCTTGACAGTGCAAGAGAACAAAACGCAAATCGTGGTGGAGAACCGCTGGGTGAAGGCGAAATTCCTCCGCGCCACCGGCGGTATTGCATCACTGGTGGACAAAAAGTCGGGGCGGGATCTTCTGAAAGGCAGCATACGACCCGTAGCGATGAAGGATGATCTGGATGCCTGGGGAGGCGAAGCCCCAAGGTCTTTCAGCCAGCGCCTGGGGGACTTTGTTCCGCTAGCTCCAAACGATATCAAGCTTTGGGCCGGCAATGGAAAAGACGAAACTCCCGCGCTTTGCGTGCTTCATCAAGGAAGCGTCAAAGTTACGGTGCAGTCGCTGGTCGGTTGGAAGCGCTCGCGCATCGGCCAGCAATTTACACTCTATGCCGACAGCCCCTACCTGGATGTAAGTCTGCGCGTTCACTGGCAGGAGCGAAGGCAGTGTTTGAAGTGGCTGCTACCACTGCGTTTGAATGATGCTCAAACAGTTTGTGAAGTGCCGTTCGCCGCTATTGAGCGTCCCATGGATGGCATTGAGAACGTGGGCGGCCGTTGGGTGCGCATGGAGGAGAAGCGCGGGGATGGCCTTGCGGTTGGCATCGCTAACGATGGTCAATACAGCTTTCACGCAAAGCAGAATGGCGAGCTTGGCCTCGGCCTATTGCGAGGGGCGGTCCATTGCTTCTTTGGCGGCGCCGATGTCAGCGCCGGCCAGCAGCACACCTATATGGATCAGGGACAGCACGATTTTCGCTTTCGCATCATCTGGGGCAAAGCGGATTCCGTGGAGAAACAATTGGTTCCTGCCGCCATGAATCTCAACTCGCCGTTAGAGCCATTCGTCATATTCAACCATCCCGTGCTCAATCCGGATGCGCCGGAGAAGACCGAATCGCCGTTGGAAATAACTCCGAATACGGTAGTGCTTGCCGCGCTGAAAAAGTCCGACAAAGGTAATGCTCTCATCCTGCGTTTCAATGAGACGCTGGGCAAACAGACCAAAGCCAGTCTGAAACTGGCAGGCCGGAAGCAGGCAATAAAGTTGGATTTCCATCCCTTTGAGATAAAGACTCTGCGGTTATCGCGAACTAAACAAGGCCTGAAGGTCTCTTTCTGTAACCTATTGGAGGAATAACGCCGCAAAGGAGTCAGGTAATGAGACAGGAGCCGCATGACCGCGATGACATTAGCTCTTGGATTGACATCTCCGTGCCTTTGCGCAGCGGCCTGGTGCATTGGCCGAATGACCCGCCGGTGATACTTGAAAGGTCGCTGGATTTGGCGCGGGGCGATGCCATGACCCTGTCGCGGCTCAACATGGGAGTTCATTCCGGCACCCACGTGGACGCGCCGGCCCATTTTATCCGGCAGGGCAAAACTATTGACGAACTGCCGCTTGAGGCGATTATCGGTCCGGCGCGTGTAATCGAAATTACGCATGTCGAATCTATCACTCCGGCGGATCTTACGCCCTACGAAATTAAAGCCGGAGAACGGATACTCTTCAAAACCAGCAATTCCTCCGATCCGTGGTATGACAAGCTGTTCAGAGAGGATTTCGTTTACCTCACGCGGGAGGCCGCCGATTATCTTGTCCGGCAGCAGGTGCAAACCGTGGGCATAGATTACCTCTCCATAGGCGGCTATAAAGGAGACGGCGGCACCACCCATGTCGCGCTGCTGAGCGCGGGCATCTGGATTATCGAAGGCCTCTATCTCGCCAAGGTCTCCGCCGGCGAATACGAAATGGTCTGCCTGCCCCTGCGCCTCCTCGGCGCGGAAGGCGCCCCGGCCCGGGTCATCCTGCGGCGGATCAAATAGTTCACCGCAGCCTACTTCGCCAAGGCTTCGTAGCCCAAGAAGGCGCAGAGCGCGCGAAGAGAATATGTTGGGCAGGAGCTTGCTCCTGCCATTTCTTTCAATCTGCGCAATCTGTGTAATCTGCGGATCTATGTTACGCCTGTTGGATCTCCGCGGTGCAACTTGGGCAGCGGGTGGCTTTGATATTGATGCTCGAATAGCAAAACGGACAATCTTTCATCGCGGGCGCGGCGGGGGCATCTTTTTTCAGCCGACTGGCGCTGCGGACGATGAAATACAAGACAAAGGCGACGATGACGAAGTTGATGACGGCGTTGATGAACAGGCCGTAATTGATGGTTACCGCGCCGGCGGCCTTGGCGGCCGCGACGGAAGCATAAGGCCCGGCCGTTGCGCCTTCTTTCAGCACCGCAAACATATTGGCGAAGTCCACCTTGCCCAGCAGCAAGCCGACGGGCGGCATAATGACATCGTCAACAATAGACTTCACAATCGCCGCAAAAGCCAGACCGATAATTATGCCCACGGCCATGTCAATCAGATTCCCCCGCATCACAAATTCCCGAAAGCCTTTTAGCATCTCGATCCTCCTTGTAACGGAATTTCGTAGAAGTTAATTTGCCATAGCCTTGGCGACGGCGGACTTCATCTAGTATCCCAGCGCTTTCCCCTCCACCAGCACGCGCTTGATATAGCCTTGGCCCTTCTTGGTGACGGATATTTCTGCGGTGATTTGGGGAGTTTTGCCGCGCGGGTTCCATTGCATCCGGTTGACTTCCTCCTGCTTCGTTTCGGGTATGAAATACTGCTCCAGCCCATATTCGACGGCAAGCATGGATTTATCGCGGGGAGAGAACCCATAACGGACGCGGGCCTGAAGATAAAGCTTATTTTCTTCCGGCGGCGGAGGCGTCAGCCGGATTGCTTTTGCGACTGCCCAGGGCTTTTGCGGGACAAGCTCGACATAGACTTTCGTGTCGTATTTATCATAGGCCGCCAGCGCGCCCTCATGAGGAATTTTGGCGAGGTTGAGATTCGATATATCGTAACTCAAGGCCATGTAATTGCCCATAAACAGGCTGCGCGGATCCACCGGCACGACTTTTAAGGTAACCACCTGCCCGCGGCTGATTTCCAGTTGCTTGGTGCCTGCTTCCACAACCAGGAAGAGCAATTGCAGAATGACGATAAGGTAGAACCAGCGTTTCATGAGGGCCTCCTTTGCGCCATGCCGGCGAGCAGCTTGCGCCGGGAGCGTTCCAATACCACTCCCATGAATACCAACAGCAAGCCCGCGCCGACAAAGATAAATCCACTGGAGAGCATGTCGCTGAACAATTCAAAATAGCGGCTGACGACTTGTACGAAGAAGACGAAGATGCCGAAATTCATCAGGCCGGGCTGGTTGCGCGCCCAGCCCAGGGCGATGACGCCGATGGTCAGGCCGAACAACAGGAGATTGAAAAACGCCATCGGCAAAATGGAGGCATGCTGGTCATAGGGCAAATGAGTGGTCTCGGCGGCCTGCGGATAGGAAGCAAATATCGCGGCCATGGTAACGTTGACGGCAAGCAGCAAGAGCAGGCCCAGGGCCTCGTATAGGGCGGCTCTATCGCTCACCAGAGAGGTGAAGAAAAGCGCCAGCACCGCCACTCCGCCGGCGGCCAATATCAGACCGATCCATAACCAGGGCTGCGGTGCAAAGCTCAACGAGCTAAACATATCGCGGTAGCTAAGGACATACACTGTCTGGAAGATATAAAGCAGCCCCAGCCAATGATAGGAAACGCTCAGCCGCTGCATGATTTTCCCCATATAATGCAAGCGGCCGAGGGCATAGAGCAAAATCCCCACCGCCAGGAAAATCAGCATGACTATCTCAGGGGCAAAGGTCCTTTCCTCAAACAGGGACATATTAAGCCAGATGGTTCCCAGGACCAGGGCCAGCAACATATGCAGAGGGGAACTAAGCGCGTAGGCCAGGGGCAAAACGCCGATAAACCAGTAAAGCACGGCCTGCCTTTCACCGCCGCCGTCAAAGCCGCCCAGTTGATACATCTGCCCGATGAGGAAGATGCTGGCGCCCCAAAAGAGAGAACCCAGCAGGAGCAGGGCCAAGCCGACCTTGGGATAGGATTTGGATTTATAGGCCATCCTGTAACCGCCGAAATAGACCGCGGCGGTGGCCAGAATCAACAGCAGGAGGCGGGTCCACTTGGGTATGTATTCCCAGTTGGCCCCTATAAGCAGAATTACCCCTACCCCAACCAGGACCACGCCCAGCACGGCCAAAATTGATACCATGCGAGAGCGATGGAGCGTGCGGGGGGTTTCCCCGGCCAACAGGCCATAGCGGGCCAGCAGCGCCTGCGCTTGATCCTCCCGAATGAGGTTGTCCTTTTGCCAGGCTTCGAGTTCCGTGGGGAGGCGCTCCAGAAAAGACGCGCCATTTTGGGGCGTCGGCGTAGTTTCCACCTGACCTGCTCCTTTCACCAACCCATCTTGGCATGAAGTGTTTGGTAACAATCAGGCAACCAATCTGCCGTTAACAATATGCTATTCCCGTCGTAGTCGGAAGTCAATAGATTCTGGGGCGTATTTGCGCAATTTGGAGGAATTTCGTTCTCCGCGCAGAAGAGGAATAAGAGAAGTGGAGGCTATATAATGCAAAGGCAAGGTGAATTGAAGAGATTAACGCTGCTGGTTGTCCTGTTTGTCGGTTTATTGACATCTGTGGCCGGCGCGCAGCCGCAGGCCGACAGTGTCATTCTCTTTATCGGCGACGGCATGGGTGCCAACCATATCGAGCTGGCACAAATCGTCTCCGGCAAGCCCGCCCTGGTGATGCAAAAAGGAGCTGTGGCCGGCACGGTGGATACGCGCAACGTGACTGGAAAGATTACGGACTCGGCCGCGGCGGCGACGGCCTTGGCCACCGGCCTGAAGACTAATAACGGGATATTAGGGATGTCTCCCGACGAGAAGCAATTGCAGACCATTGTAGAGCAAGGCTTGAAGCTGGGCAAAAGCGCGGGCATTGTTACCACAGATGCCTTGACCGGCGCGACGCCGGCGGGATTTGCCGCGCATGTCAAGAGCCGCGGACAGGCGGAGGAAATTGCAGACCAATTTGCCAAGTCGAAAGTGCAGGTGCTCATGGGGATGGGGAAGGGGGCCTTCGCGCCGGCATCCCGGGGCGGATCGCGCAAAGATGGCAAAGACCTGATTGCGGAGATGAGCCGCGCGGGTTACGAGGTAATATACAACTCCAAACAACTGGCCGCCGCGAAAAAGCCGAAACTGCTGGGGCTGTTCGATGCCGGCGCCAATTCGCCCACACTCACTGACATGACCAGGGCCACAATTTCGCACCTGGCAAAAAATCCCAAAGGCTTTATCCTGGTAGTTGAACATGCGTATATGGATTGGGATCCGGGCTATCCCGCGGCAATTATGCAGGATATGTTCAAATTAAATGATGCCGTAGCGGCGGCCCTGAATTTCGCCAAACAGCGGGGCCGCACTTTGGTGGTCGTTACCGGCGACCACGAAACCGGCGGCTTGATGATAAAAAATCCTGCGCGGTTATCTATTCTCAGGAAAGTGAAAGGCTCGGAGGAAGAGATCGCCGCTCATCTGAATGAAAAGCGCACCAATATTTCCAAAGTGATGGCCGAATACGCCGGCATCACGGATCTGACTCCGCAGGAGATGGAGTCCATAGAAAAGTCGGAAGAGGCGGCCTCGGCCATCAGCGTGCTGCTCAATGAGCGAGCGGGCCTCGAATGGACTTCCGGCGGAGGGCATACCGACAGGCCGGTGCGCATACTGGCCTTCGGCCCGGGCGCGAAACAATTCGCCGGCATGATGCAGAATACGGATATCCCGAAACGCATTGCCGGCATTTTGGGTATGGGTGCATTCCCAAAATATGTTGAAAATTCCCGCGCGGAAAATTCGGTTGTTAAGGGGCAATATTATCTTGCGTGGGCAGCGAATTGAATCCCCTGTAGGGCGGAGCGCTCCTGCGCCCGCCGCAGATTCGGCTGGCGTGGGAACGCCAGCCCTACAGAGCGCCAGTATTTGCCGCAAAGCAAATTGCAGACTTATTCAATCACCGTTATATCCCTATGATATTCCTGCAATGACTTCACCGTGGTGGCGCGTTCGCGGGCGGACTTGATGCCCTCGGCGGCGGCGACGGCGGCCGCGGTGGTGGTGATATAGGGGATCTTATATTTGATGGCGGCCATGCGGATATAGCTGTCATCATAAGCGCTCTCTTTGCCCGCGGGAGTATTGATAACCAACTGCACCTCGCGGTTGGCGAGGGCGTCGAGAATATTAGGCCGGCCTTCGTGCAGCTTCTTAATCACCTGGGCTTGAATGCCGTTGGCGGCAAAATAAGCCGCGCTATTTTCCGTGGCCACTATCTTAAAGCCCATGTCCGCCAGCTTCTTGACCGCGGGCAATACGTATTCCTTATCGCGATCGGCCACTGTTATCAACACCGCGCCTTCTTTGGGCAGAAGCAGGCCGGCGGCTATCTGGGACTTATAAAAAGCCAGCCCGAAGCAATCCGCCAAACCCAGCACCTCGCCGGTGGAGCGCATCTCCGGCCCCAATAGCGGGTCAACTTCCGGGAACATGTTGAAGGGGAAGACGGCTTCCTTCACGCCGTAGTGCGGATATTTACGAGGCCGCAGATTCATAGCTTTCAGCTTTTCGCCCAGCATCAGACGCGTGGCAATACGCGCCATGGAGATGCCCGTAACTTTGGAGACCAGCGGGACGGTACGCGAGGCGCGGGGATTCGCTTCCAGCACATATACAATGTCGTTGGCGATGGCGTATTGGATGTTCATCAGGCCGATGACATTCAGTTCCACCGCGATGCGCTGGGTATATTCCTCAATGGTGGCCAAATGCTTTTTCGAGATGGTCAGCGGCGGCAAAACGCAGGCGCTGTCGCCGGAATGAATGCCCGCCAGTTCGATATGCTCCATTACCGAAGGAACGAAAGCCTGCTCGCCATCGGCCACGGCGTCGGCCTCGGCCTCGATGGCATGCTCCAGATATTTATCAATAAGAATGGGGCGCTCCGGCGAAATGATGACCGCCGCAGTTACATAATTAGTGAGCATCTCCTCATCATAGATGATTTCCATGCCGCGGCCGCCCAGGACATAGGAAGGGCGCACCATGAGCGGATAGCCGATGCGCTTCGCCACCACGAAGGCTTCCTCCACCGAGCTGGCCATGCCGTGTTCCGGCTGTGGGATGCCGAACTGCTTCATCATTGCGGCGAAGCGCTGGCGGTCTTCCGCCAGGTCAATGCTCTCCGGCGAGGTGCCGAGAATCTTCACCCCCGCCGCCTCCAATTCAGCGGCGATATTCAGCGGCGTCTGCCCGCCGAATTGCACGATCACGCCCTCCGGCTGCTCCTTCCCATAGATGCTCAACACATCTTCGACGGTCAGCGGTTCAAAATAGAGCTTGTCGGAAGTGTCATAGTCTGTGGACACGGTCTCCGGATTGCAGTTCACCATAATGGATTCATAGCCCATTTCGCGCAAGGCGAAGGCGGCATGCACGCAGGTATAATCGAACTCAATGCCCTGTCCGATGCGATTGGGCCCGCCGCCAAGAATCATAATCTTCTTATTGCCGGAGACCGGCACGGAATCCGGCGCGTTGTAGGTGGAAAAATAATAGGCCGCATCCGCGCCGCTGACCGGCACGGCTTCCCAGGCTTGCTTCAAACCCAGCGCCAGCCGGCGAGCGCGCACTTCGGTTTCCGCGACCTTGAAGAGTTTGGCGAGATACTTGTCTGCAAAGCCGTCTTTCTTGGCGCTTATCAGCAGTTCATCGGGAAGCTCCTGCCATTTATAGGTGAGCAGCTTCTCTTCCGATTCGACCAGTTCTTTCATCTGCTGAATGAACCAGCGCCCGATATAGGTAAGATTGTATAGCTCCTCAACCCCTAGGCCTTTGCGCAGCGCCTCATACATGATGAACTGGCGCTCGGAGGAAGGCTCGGCAAGCAGCTTGCGCAATTCGTCCAGGGAAAGGCTGTTAAAATTCTTGGCAAATCCCAGCCCATGGCGGCCGATCTCCAGCGAGCGGATGGATTTTTGAAAGGCCTCTTTGTAGGTCTTGCCGATGCTCATCACCTCGCCCACGGCGCGCATCTGGGTGCCGAGTTTATCCACTGAGCCGGGGAATTTCTCGAAGGCCCAGCGGGAGAATTTAACTACTACATATTTGCCGGAAGGCGTATATTTTTCGAGCGTCACATCCCGCCAGTAAGGAATCTCATCCATAGTTATGCCTGCCGCCAGCTTGGAGGAGATAAGGGCGATGGGAAAGCCGGTGGCCTTGGAGGCGAGCGCGGAGGAGCGGGAGGTGCGCGGGTTGATTTCGATTACCACCACGCGGTCGGTCTTCAGGTCATGGGCGAACTGAATATTGGTGCCGCCAATGACGCCTATCGCTTCCACGATGCGATAGGAGATCTCCTGCAGGCGCGCCTGCAATTCCTTCGGTACGGTAAGCATAGGCGCCACGCAGTAGCTATCGCCCGTGTGCACTCCCATAGCGTCAACATTTTCAATAAAACAGACGGTAATCTTGTTATTCTTGGCGTCTCGGACGACTTCCAACTCCAGTTCTTCCCAGCCCAGCACCGATTCCTCAATAAGTATTTGTCCAATGAGGCTGGCGGAGATGCCGCGGGCGGCGATAATGCGCAGTTCTTCGATATTCCAGACGATGCCGCCGCCGGTGCCTCCCATGGTGTAGGCGGGGCGAATGACCACCGGATAGCCCAAATCCTGCGCGATCTTTTCCGCCTCTTCCACACTGAAAGCCGGCTCGCTGTCGGGCATGGGCACATTCAGGCGGTTCATCGTTTCTTTGAAGGCGATACGGTCTTCCCCGCGCTCGATGGCATCGGCTTGAACGCCGATAATCTCCACCCCGAATTTTTCCAGTATGCCGCGGCGATTCAGCTCGGCCGTCAGGTTCAAGCCGGTCTGGCCGCCAAGATTGGGCAGCACGGCATCCGGACGCTCTTTCTCGATGATTAGAGCCAAACTCTCCACGTTGAGCGGCTCCAGATAAGTGGCGTCGGCCATCCCCGGATCGGTCATAATGGTTGCCGGGTTGGAATTAACCAGCACAATCTCATAGCCCGCCTCCCGGAGCGCCTTGCAGGCCTGGGTGCCGGAATAGTCGAACTCGCAGGCCTGCCCGATAATAATGGGGCCGGATCCGATAATCAGAACTTTATGGATGTCTTCTCGACGCGGCATAGCAGTAATGTTTCCTTTCGGGTAGGGACTCTAACAAGCGTTTGACGCAAAAACTCACCAATATATCATTCTATAAATACGCCGGTAAATCCTTTTCTGCCTCCAGTCGGCATTTCCCTCTATGCCGGAGGAAAAATGATACGCTAACGAAGGCCGCGATTTTCTGTTCGTTTCCGACTAACATGGCCGATGAGTCTGTGCTATAATTCGCCCTGAGCTTAGAAGCTATATTCAAAACTCCTTTTGGAGGAGTTTTGAATATAGCTGGCTGTAAATCCGAGCCAGTTTTCGTGCACATTTCAATCCTAAGGCTGATACCTTTTAGGGTGAAAGACTTTTGAAATGCGCTCTAGAGCTTAAGCAAGCAGAAACAGGACATTGTCGAGTTGCGAAACACCGTTCATAACATTTCAGCTTCACCAAAAGCACCTGTCTTTGGGGTAATCTTGTGCCTTTTATCGGCGCTTGTGTCACTCCAGCCGACCGGAGCGACGCCCGCGGGGGTATTGACCGCCGCCCTGGAACCCAATGGCGGCCCGGTTACTCAAAACATTCCGGAGCAGGCTGCTATACCGGCCGACAGGACCGCTTTTGTGGTCGTAGTTGTGGCGCTTGAGGGAAAACCAGCGCAGGTAGCGATGAGTTTCTCCAGCAAGATGGCTCCTGAAGACCTCAACCGGCGGATACTGAATCTTGGCAAGCAGGCGGGTTGGAATATCCAGGACATCAAAATAGGCGCGGAAGAGACGCTCCAAAAAGAGCCTCGCGTCATCGCCAACTTCAGTTGCGAGGGGATTGTAAACCGGGAACGCGGCCTGCTCGGCATAGAGCCTCTGATGAATGAATTCGGCCAAGAGGGGGCCTTTAGAGCGATCTTTCTGGTGCCGGGAGCAGGCGTCATTTCCGGGCCGCAAGCAGTGCGCACCGAATTCATGCAGGCGAGATTGCTCGTCCGGGCCGGAGCCTATGAATATATAGTTGAACCGGCCGAAAGCCTTACGCTGGTCAAGCAGCGGGCTAAAGCCGCGGCCGCCGCCAAAGTCGCGCGCGCGCGGAAAAGACTGATACTGGTGATTTTATTTCTTACTCTTGCCGCCATTATTGTAGTAGTAGTATGGCTCCGGTATGGAAGAATGAAAGAGAATTCACAGGAGATAGAAAATGGAAATTGAGCCTCTGTGCCGTTATGCCGTAGAAAGCAAAGCCTCCGATCTTTTTCTCAAGTCCGGTACGGCCCCGGCGCTAAGACTGCATGGGCGCATTATATCAACGGAGCTGCCTCCTTTGACTCCGGAAGATACCCAGCAAATGGCCTTCAGCCTTATGTCGGAACGCCAAAGGCAGGCTTTTCAGGATTATCACGAGCTTGATTTGGCCTTCACGATTGAAGGCATCGCGCGGTTTCGCTGCAATATCAGCCAGCAGCAGAACAGCATGGCGCTGGTCTTGCGTATTGTTCCGCTCGAAATCTTATCTATTGATGAACTGAGTCTGCCCAAGGCCATGGTTGATTTTACGACGCCTCACCAGGGCCTGGTGCTGGTTACCGGACCCACCGGCTGCGGTAAATCCACCTCTTTGGCCGCCCTTATCAGCATCGTCAATAATACCAAGCGCTCGCACATCGTAACCATTGAGGATCCTATCGAGTTTATCCATCAGGATAATAAGGCGATCATCAGCCAGCGGGAAGTCGGCATTGATACAGAGAGCTTTTATGACGCCATGAAATATGTGGTGCGCCAGTCGCCCGATATCATCCTCATCGGAGAGATGCGGGACGCGGAGACCATGCGGGTGGCGCTGTCGGCTTCGGAAACCGGCCATTTGGTCTATTCCACGGTGCATACCACCAGCGCGGCGGATACCATCGAGCGTATTGTGAGTATCTTCCCGCCGCATGAAAAGAATCAAATCTGCCTGCGCCTGTCCACCAGTTTGCTCGGCGTGGTTTCGCAAAAGCTGGTGCCCCGCGCCGACGGCACGGGCCGCGTCCCGGCCGTGGAGATAATGATCAACACGCCGACGATTGCCAAGTTGATCGAAGAGGGCCGCACCGGCCAGCTCTATTCGGCCATCAATGAAGGCGGCTATTGGGGCATGCAGACCATGAACCAGAGCCTGGTGAAATACTGGCGCGCCGGCGTCATCAGCCTCGAAGACGCCCTCGCCTATGCCGGCAATATTACGGAATTGAAGCAGCTGACGAGGAAAACTACGGCGTAGGGCGAATCATCGGGCGCGGTCCTCTCGCAGTAACGTGAGGGTATCCACTCCAGCGGGAAGCGGCCCTGCTTTCTTGCGATTTTTATGGATTCTGGCCAATGCAGCGGCCCGTTTGCTTCTGATTTCTTCATTCTCCAACGCGAGCTCAATAAGGGCAATTACTTCCTCACTCAATGAGCGATGATTGCGAGCCGCACGTTCCTTGATCTTTTGCAGCAGTTCTTCTGGGAAATTGCGTATCTGAAGCGTTGGCATAACGATTCTCCAATCGCTTCACAGTGCCATAATTGCCCAAATAATGCAAGCAAAACAAATATTCCTTGCTCGCTAATTCAATGAGCTTGTCTGCGTGTGATCTTTAGCTTAGAATTCTTTTGCACAACTTTGGCAAAAAAATAATTCCATCCATCGCAAAGAAAATGCTCTCCATCTCGCTCATTATATATAGGAGCGCGAAATGGACCAAACCGCAAACAGGCAGGCCGCCTTCACGGCTGCGCTGGAAGCTCGGTTAAGAGACATCTACTCCTATTTCAGGCGCCTGGGGGTAGAGGCCGCTTCCGCCGAGGATCTGGCGCAGGAAACGTTTGTGCTTGCCTGGCAAAATCTTTCCAGTCTGCGCGATGAAAGCAAGCTAAAGAGCTGGCTCTACTGTATTGCCTATCGCCGCTTTCTGAGGTATCGCGCCGGCGCCGCGAAGCAGCCCGTCGCCCTTGCTGAAGATCATGCAGCAGGATCGAAGCATGATCCTGGCAGCGACGAATATCTTGCCGCTCACATCGTGCGGCAAGTCCTGCCGACTTTGCCGGAGAAATATCTCCACCCCCTCCTGCTGGTCTATTGGGAAGACCTCTCCTATCAGGAGGCCGCTCGCGTCCTTTCGCTCCCCGCAGGAACGCTCGCTTGGCGAGTGCATAGGGCCCTGAAGTTGATAAGGCAAGCGCTCGCCGAAAAAGGAGATGGATATGAAATCGAATTATCAAGACCCAAAGCAGTTGGAGCAACTGATTCGCTCGACAAAAGCTGATTTTGCGCCCTCCGAGGGCTTGCTGAACAAAGTGAAAGCGGCCCTCGCCGCCGCGCCGGCGCCGGCAAGCGCGCGCAAAAGCGTGTTTAGGCAGGCCCGGAAGCTGGTTCATGCTTTTACGTTGATTGCCGCGCGCCAGCCCGTAACTGATGGCAAGGGCCATGCCCTTCAACTTGGCGACCGGCTGCCTGCGGGCTGCAAAGTAATGACCGGCGAAAAGGGGCGGGTAAGTCTGATTACCCGCGGCGGCAGCGAATTGACCCTCAACTCCAATAGCAAGCTGGCGCTGGCAAAGAACGGCAAGGAGGCAACCCTCTCTCGCGGCGAGCTCTACTGTCGCAACCGCGCCCATGAATTCGCGGCCATACTCACCGCCGCCGGCAGGATCGAACTCCTCGGCACCACCGTGGACGCAAACATGAAGGACAAGCAAACCGTGGCCGTTACCGTCGTGGAAGGCAAAGTCCGCCTGGAAAACGCCCACGGCGAAGCCATCGTTGATTCCGGCAAGAAATCCCTGCTGATGGCCCAGCTTCCGCCGGAAGGAGGCGAGACGGTGAATACGACGACAGAAACGGCGTGGTATGACAGTCGAGAGAGTATCGTATCTGAGAGCGGTCAAATTGCATATATGATACAGCGCGACATGGACGGTCTAGTCGCGGAGATATGGATGATGGATAAAGATGGGAAAAATAAACATCGTCTAAGGGACTATGCCGGCTACGGCTCAACCCCGGGCCCTTGGCTTCCGGGTGATCAAGCCGTGGTAATTAAAACTTACTTTCCCATAATGTCAGTGCCGGATCTTAAGAAGCGCCGCGCCCATACCAACAGCGGCGGATGCATGTTTGAGCCCTGGGAAAAGAACTGGCTCCTGGATTTGAATACGGGTCAGGATACAGCCTTCAGCGTGCCATCCGAGTTTATATTTGCCAATCGTTCTTCAATGTCTCCCGATGCAACCCGTATGGCATTCGGCGGCGGTCGTAAGACCGGTCCCGAACGTAAGGATTATGAAGCAGGACTATGGGTATTGAACTTGCAGACCCACCAAACCAGCAAATTGCTCGAAGGTGGCTGGGATTTCCCGAGATGGTCACCGAATGGCAAGACCATTGCTGCTTCTCAGATGTGGAGTAGCTCAGTTGGTTCTAAACTTGTATTTGTCAATCTGGAAAACGGCGCTATCAATGATCCCGGAATTCGGGGAACGGATGCAGCCTTTTCTCCTGATGGAAGCAAAATTGCCTATGTTGATGATTACCAAGGTGACTATGGTGATAATTGGCACTCAGCCTATATAGGTCGCGTCTATGTCAGAGATGTGGCTGCGGGTGGAGTCGCGCAACTCGTTTCTCCCAAATATGAGAGATGCCGCGGGCCGCGCTGGTCGCCGGATGGCACGCGCCTCCTCTATACTGTAGTTCACACCAAGGACCTTGGAGGAGGCAATTACGACCAGTCCTTTGAGGTTTTTATCGCCGCGGCGGACGGCTCCTGGATGAAGCAAATTTATCAGGGAAAGGGATGGCTGGAACAGGCTGCCTGGAGGCCTGGCGGCGAAGCCATCTACATTTCGGATACCTTAGCAGGTATTTCTCTGGTCGCTGCCGACGGCTCCGGCGTGCTTGCAGTTCTGGGTGGGACAAAAGAGGATAGCACGTTGAGTTCAGCGGAACAGAAGCAGTCTGATGCCGCACAGGCAGCAATTCAAGAGGCGGTCTTCCAATATGTAGTTGGCAGGATAAGAGATTACGAGGGTAAATTTGCGGAAGCCAAAAAGGCCTATCTTGCCGCGGCGGATATCTTCGCCGGTTTGCCGTGGGAATATCCGCTTCTCAATTTCAGCCCCAATGATGTAATCGTCTATGCTGATAAACTGAACGAATTCACGCGCCGAGATCCTTCGGCAATCGCTGATGATATCTGCAAATCTCACCTCGATCAACTGGGCTTCTTGCTACCCTGGTATTCCAAGGAGCACGACCTGAATTACCCGGCTAATCTTGCAGCTCTTACCCCTTGGGCAAAGACCAAGATTTGCATCGTTGACTCTATGTGGCGGATAGCTGATGCCGACACCATGGCCGCAATGGTCAAATGCCCTGAAGGAGATGACTTTATCTACACCCCGACCGCTCCTGGGAAAAGGCCAAAGGCAGGCGATGTCATCCTGCAATGTCCTCGCCACCCGGAGCATAAGATTGCCTGGGAAGAGAATAATGGAAAGCTGCACCTGAATAGCTTATCGGCTCTGCGATCTATCAGCAATTTTGGTCCAGTTGATGAGCCATCCGCTCAATAGCAAAAGCGGTGATGCTTGCGGGAAAATCCATTCCGATCACGACTTGCCCTGCGAAGCTTTAGCGAAGCAGGGCAAGCCGGTTTTATTTCCTTACCGATTCGCGCCGGTCAAGGCCTTCAATTTTGGAGAGTTCGGCATCAAAGGAATAAAGCCGGCCCTCGCATTCTTCCAGGGCCGCCGCGCAGGCGCAGGCGTCGCCGAAATCTTCCGCCGTATTTGCGAACAAGTTAAGGGCGTGCAAATAGTGTGCTTTATTCTGCATGAGGAATCCGTCGAGTTGGATAATCGGCTCTAATCCAAAACGAATTTCCTCGTTCGATAACTTATAGACCGAACTGAGCACCCATATTACTTCCGCAAAATTTACCGGATCACACTTGACAAGCGCGCCGCCGGATTCTACATCTGCGAAGATTTCCGAAGCCTTTGCGGAATATTTTACACAATCGTCAAGCAGGTAGCGGAGTATTACATTTGCATCTATAGAGATAATTGTGCGTTGTTCATTCATTTGCTATCTCTTTTGCCACTCTTTGCTGAGCTATGCGGCGAATGGTCTTCCAATCGCTCGACTTACCTTTCGCATATTTTCGGAATATGCCTTTGACCTCGCGAACCGAGCGCACCGGCCTTAGGATGATCTCTTTCTCGCGAACTTCAACTTCCACCTTTGATTTGGGTTGTATTCCCAATTTCTTGCGCGCCGCGGCAGGTATGCTAATTTGCCCTCTTTCGGAAACTTTTACCAATATCATACTTTTATCCTCACTTCATACATTATACCATAATTCGCAAGTAATTGTGGCATTGCAGATAGTAATCATAGTTAGGAATGGCAACTACTGCCAGACGGAGCTTTATCAGGCATGGGAAAGAATCCTGCAATAGCGTCTCAGCCTTCCCTGTTAGGCTTCCTCGTTTTCGCGGATGTTGCGCCCAATTTCTTCGAGGTGGGAGTGCACATAGGCCCAGGCATTCGCAAGGTCTTCCGCGCGAAGCGCGGGATAGCTGCGCAGCAAATCCGCTTCGGTCGTGCCAAGTCTGCGCGCTTGTTCCAGCGTCCACACAGGGATACGTGTGCGCACGATGCGCGCTTCGCCGCCGCTGACTCCCTCGGTTCTTTCGATGCCCGGGAAAGCATCGTCTATATCCTGCACGAGCCGTTTTAGCAATTCAGCCTTTTCCGCGCGCGTCAATGCGGAAACTACCTTTTCTGCTTCTTGCAATTTGGTCATCTCTGCCATCCTAAAGGGCGCTGTCGCCATAGCATGATTGCCTTATGCCTGTTTCGCTATTTCAATTTTACCACATCGCCGCTCGCTCAAGCCATGGTTTTCGCCTTTTGCTTGAATTAAACAATCTATCATAGCATTGCCAGCTTACGTCTTCTCCAAAACATTCTCATTCAGCCAGCTATTAATGCGCTCGACAAAGGCTTTGGTTTCCGTCAGCCAGGCCTCAACTTCTGCGCGATAAAAAGAGGTCAAATCTTGATAATCTCCCTTTTGTCGGCGATTGAATATCTGCAGATAAAAACCTCCCATTTCTTGAGGCATTCGATTCGTTCTAATCCAATGTTGTCCGAAAAGCGCCAGAACACCGCTATGCTTTGACGAGGATAGTCCATCGGAAAAGAGCAGTGCAGTTGCCGCATAGAAGCAAGCATAATAAAGTCTATTTACAGTTCCCGTGAAGTGGTCGCTTGCTAACAATAATTCCGCTTCTTCAATTGCTTCTTGGCTTCTAAGAAGTCGGTGCCTGATATACTCCAGTTCCTCAATCGTCATATCAATACACCTTCTCTCTCCACATTGCGGTGATAAGGACTAACTCTTAATAGCGGGGAATTCCACTCTTCGACTGTCGCAAACATTACTGAAAGGACAACATTATTCGCCAAACAGAGGGCATACACTTCAGCCTGGATACGATCTTCTTCCTTGCTGCTCAAGGCCATCGGCGTTATTACTAAAATATCATAATCGGAATCGGCCTCGCGTGCGCCTCTTGCCGCGCTGCCATAGAGAAGGATTGTCGCCTCCGGCACGAACCGAATAATGATGCTCTTGAGTTGCTGGAGAAGCTGTCTTTCCGAATGCGACAGATTTTGAACTTCCTGCAATTGCCTCATAGACTTTTCCACCCTCCCAATTCTACCATATCGCAGCTTGCTTAATCTATCTTCTTCGCTTCCAGCTCTCCCTAAATTCCTTCCTATCCCAGCACAGGTCCGACACGGCCGCGCTTTCAGGCCGCCTCGCACCCGAATTTCCGCTCCGCGGCAAGGGCGATCATGGCGGCCGCATCGGCCGGACTGAAAGAGTCCGTGTTGATTACCAGGTCATACATCAACCGAGTTCTGCACCATTGATATTGTGCCGGCAAGATGGATCGCAGCTCATTCAGAAATTTGTCCCGGGCGCGGTCGGAAAGCTTGATTTTCCGGCGCGCTTGCTCTGCGCTCTGGTTTTCAAAGCGAACCATGTTCGCAATCCTCGTAGGCAGGGAGGCCTCCACGCGCACTTTGAGGGCGTCGGGCAAGAGCAGGTTCGCCCCGCGCCCCAGAATAATGCAGTTAATTTGGGCGAGGGTGAGGATGGCTTTGGGAAGCAGATAAAAGTAGGCACTTTGGTCCGCTTGCCCCAGGAAGGCGTTGAGCATCCTTTCGATTTCGCTTTGGGTGGTCTCGTCAACCGCCTCAAACATCTCTTTACGGTATCCTGCGTGCGACTTCCGGGCGAGCATTTCCAAAATCTCTTTGTCATACACCGGCCAGCCCAGGCGCTCGCCCAGCGCCTCCCCGATCCGCCTGCCGCCGCTGCCCAGTTGGCGCGTTATGGCGATGACTCTGGGAGGGCCTGTCGGCCGCTTTTCCTTCTTCTCCCGCAGGGAGAGATGATATTGCCTTACGGCCCGGTCAACCATCTTGTCTTTCCCCATACTCGTCCTGGCGCCCGCGATCGCTCTCATTAAAGCCCTCCTTGTTGCTCGCTAATTTAATCGGGCTGGAAACACTACGTCTATTACTATTTTGAAGCATTCAAGCCATCTCTTCTGTGCGAAATTCAGACCTAACGGAGATATATTTTGCGCCGCCCAGGTTATGGAGGCCGGAGGATTCCCGAATTTAATGCCTGCGCATTGGCCCCCCTCCAGCGCTCTACAGGATTGGGATATGCTTCATTTGTCGAAAACTCAAAATCCATGTAAAATATGGAGGTAGAGACCGTTTCCATTGGAAACATGATTTGTCCGGGCAATTCCGGAGAAATCGCGCTCAGTCCAGCGCAATATTTTGAAAAGGAGAAAAGTTAATGGCACCACGATGGATGGCACTGAAATGGATGGCAATCTTGGCCGTCGTGCTTTTGGCCACTCAGGCCCTGGCCGAAGAGGCGCCGGCGCTCAAGACCCAACAAGACAAAGTGAGCTACGGCATCGGGATCAGCATTGGGAGGAGCTTCCTGAAAGACGGCATCGAGGTGAATCTGGACATCTTGATGAAGGGGATGAAGGATGTGCTTACAAGCGCAAAGCTGCTCATGACGGATGAAGAGCTTCAAACAACCATGACGGCATTTTCGAAAGAGATGCAGCAGAAGCAGGCCCTGGCCAGAGCGAAGCAGACGGAAGAGAATAAGAAAGCCGGCGAAGCTTTCCTGGCGGAGAACAAAAAGCAGGAAGGCGTGGTAACTCTGCCGAGCGGCCTGCAATACAAGATTCTCACTGCCGGCACGGGCAAGAAGCCGACGAAAAACGATACCGTGGAATGTAACTACCGCGGCACGCTTATAAACGGAACCGAATTCGATAGCTCCTATAAGCGCGGTGAGCCCGCCACGTTCAATGTCTCAGGGGTAATTGCCGGCTGGACGGAAGCCCTGCAGCTTATGCCGGCAGGCTCCAAATGGCAGCTCTTTATTCCTTCCCAACTCGCTTATGGAGAGAGTGGCACCAGGGGCGGCGATATTGGGCCCAATGCCACCCTCATCTTCGAGGTGGAATTGCTCTCTATCGAAGAGCCGGCCGCCGCTCCCGCGCCCGCGCCGACGCCAAAAAGTAAATGACGCGGCCGATTAGAGTTGTATCGTAAGTGTGAAGCGAAAAGCGCACTTTGGGGGCCGCCATCCGGCGGCCCTCGCTCTCGTGCTTTCGGCAATGCGCAGCCACCTACTTCGTCTTGAATCAGCGCCTCATCGTGCCTCCTATCTACAAGCGCTCAAAGCCATTCTTGGTTTAGTAGCTGCGGCATGAAGGAGTTTGCCCGCGCTTGCTTGAACTAATAGGAACGGGGAGCGCGGAATATGAGCAACAAAGCGCGGAAATCTCATTTCACCGGTGAAGGCGTGCATCATGCCACCATCAATGGGCACCGGTTTCATTTGAGGCCGCTCAAAGACGGCGCGCTTCTCTGGCTGGACGGCCGGCAGCCTCCCTACCATCTGGATCAGACGGCCGCCGATTTCGCGGTGTTTATCATTGACGCCATGTGGAAGTTTCAGCAGGGCGAAGGCGATGAATCACAACCGGTGATGCGCTATGTTGTTGACCGGATGCTGGCCAAGTATCGCCGGCCCTTGGCTTTGAGAAACCGGGTAACGCGGGGCCGCATTGAGCGGGATCTTAATCGCATCTTCGGCACGCTGATGGGATTGGCGGAGGGCCGGTGCCCGGCGGATATCGGCCTGGATCCGAAAGAAATCAAGCCCGAGACTTGGGAGGCGCCGGCAAGAATGGACCTCGCCGTTACCTACCGGTGTAATCTCAACTGCGCCAAATGCTATAACGGCGAAAGCCCCGGCGCATCGGAACTTTCTACCGAACAATGGCTGGAAGTCTATCGCCTCCTTTGGAATATCGGAATACCCCAAATTGTCTTTACCGGCGGCGAGCCAACCTTGCGCGAGGATATCGTAGAACTTGTTGACCAGGCCGAAGAATTTGTTACCGGCCTGGTAACTAATGGAACCAGGCTTGAAGAACTTGCCGGGCCTCTGCATAAGGCCAGTCTGGACTATGCCCAGGTAACCATCGAATCCTCACAGCCGGAGATTCACGATGCAATGACGGGAGTGAAAGGGGCGCACGCCCGGACCGTCGCGGGGATACAAAAAGCCTTGGAAGTCGGCCTGCAAATTGTAACAAACACGACCTTGACTAAACACAATGGCGCGCATTTTCCTGAGACTATCGCCTGGCTGAAGAATACTTTGGGCATCGAAAACATGGCCTGCAATACCCTGATTTGCAGCGGCCGAGGCGCCCAATATAAACAGGAGCACGGCCTGCCTGATGCTGAATTAAAAGAGATTCTTCAATCGGCCTGTCGAGAGGCTGAAAAGCTTGGCATCAATCTGCAATGGTATTCGCCGGGATGTTACACGGCATTGAATCCTGTGAAGTTGGGCTTTGGCATAAAATCCTGCTCGGCCGCCGCGCATAATATGCTGGTCCAACCGGATGGCTCGGTATTGCCCTGCCAATCATGGCCGGAGGCCGTCGGCAATATCTTAAAGGATCCCTGGGAGCAAATCTGGCAACACGAGACTTGCCGAAAGCTGCGCGACCACCTCTTTGCTCCCGTCGCCTGCGAAAATTGCGCGGCCTTTGCGGTCTGCGGAGGCGGCTGCCCATTGGATCGAACGCCCCGCCATCCGTCTGATAGCAGCGGAGGCGCAAAATGAGAACTGCAAGACTCCTGCTCGTTCTTCTGCTTTTGCTCTTTATGGCCCATCCGATATGCGCGCAGGAAGATACCGGGACCTATAAGATCCTCAGTTATGTTATAAAGCTTACGCCCCATTCGGACGGCAAGGTTGATATTGACTATTATCAAAAATGGCTGGTGACGGGCGGGCATATTCCGTGGATTACCGTGGGCCTTCCGAATGATGCTTTTCAGATTACCGATTCCGGCCTGGCCGTAAAGAGCATTACTGCGGAAGGCGGAGGCGGCTGGAGCGGTGTCCGCATTGATCTCGACAAGGATTATCAGGCAAACCAGACCTTTGAGGTCAAATTTTCCGTCAAACAAAGTAAGCTGTTTTACGCTGATGAGAACAACTACAAGCTTGATTTTACGCCGGGTTGGTATGACCGCGCGCCCATCGAATCGCTGGAGATTCGGCTGAAGTATTTTGCCAAGCCGGAGACCATTCAGGCTGATCCTCAACCCACAGCTATCTCGGAAGAAGAGTTGTCCTGGGTGAGAACAAACCTGGGTGAAGGCGAAAAATTCCCCATCTCGATCTCTTTTCCAAAAGCGGTTATCCCAAACGCTATCCCGGCGGATAATCTGCAAGACACCTCCGGTTCGGAATCGGGCTCAGATATGGAGATGCAGATTTTTCTTCTGATTCTAGCCATCATTATAGTGCTAAAAATAGTGGCGTGGATAGGCAGAAAATATCTCGGCGGTTATTATACAGGCGGAAGTATATTCTATGGCGGCAGAGGAGGTTCCAGGCGGGGAGAGGGTTCCGGTAGAGATATCTTCACCGGCGGCGGAGGCGGCTTCGGCGGCGGCGGATTTTCCTGCGCCTGCGCCTGTGTCTCCTGCGCCTGTGCCTGTGCTTGCGCCGGCGGCGGCGGTGCAGGCTGCAGTCGAAAAGTGCGGCACAGATGCTCGATCTGCCGGAAATGGGAGATGAAACATGCCAAAAATCAGTAGCTTGCTGCTCCTCCTTCTGGCCTTTGCCTGCCTCGGCTGTGGCAGCAAGGCCCCAACCACCACCCCCTATGACACTAATACGGAGGTGCCCAAGGGCGATCCGGCCTTTCCGCCCTTGGGCAATTCCTGGGTGATTGATAAAGCCGACGTGCTTTCAGCCGACACGGTCCAGCAGGGCAGCGCAGTTTGTCAGAAACTGCAGGATGACAAAATTGCCGAGGTGGTGGTGGTAATTGTGAAGGGCATTAAGCAACCGGACCTCTGGGCAACCCATTACGGCCGCTGGCTCAAGCTGGGCCGTAAAGGATTTAGCGCGGAAGGCGGTAATAATGGAGTAGTGTGGCTGCTTCGGCCCGAAGCGCAGGATAAAATGACTATCTCTGTGGGCCGGGGCCTGCCGGAATTTTCGACTGTGGATTATGGCAAGATTATGGATGATGCCAAAGACTATATCAATTTTGGCAATTTCGATAAGGGCGTCTCGATGATTATTCGCGAGACGGATGAGACTTTGCGAAAAGTGAAAGTGAAGAAAGGGGAAGGGGCATGAAAAAATTCGGAATCGGGTGCTTGATTGTCATCGTAATACTGGTAGTGGTGGTATTCATCCTGGGTGCCAACTACACGGGAACCTGGAATATGCTCAATACCAAATTTCAGGCGGTAAGCGGCGCCAAATCTCACTATTCGGCCGCGCTCAATACCTGCACGCAGAAGATTAAGGGCGTGTGGGAGATTGCCAACCAGTATATGGACCACGAGTCGAAGACTTTTGAAAATGTGGCGAAGGCGAGAAGCGGCTATGAAGCCGCCACCAAAGCCTTCGAAACCGCGCTTAAAGGCGGGGCGGACGCTAAGGCGCTAACTCAGGCCGGCACCGATGTCGTTAATGCGGCCATGGCTTTTCGGATTCAGATTGAAGCCTATCCTCAACTTCGCGCGGCCGAGACTTCTCTGGAGAACATCCGCAATATGGAGGTCTCTGTCAACGAAATCAAAACCTCCCTGGATGATTGGATTCAAGCGATCAAGGATTACAATACTTATCGAGGCAATTTCTGGCCCTCGATTGTAGGCTCTTTCATCCGGCAATTTCCCCCGAATATCGAATATTACGAGGGAAAGGTGAAGGAACTGAATGTTCAGGACCTGAATCCGCAGAAAGCCGACGGCAAGCCGACAAAATAGCCACGCGCAAAGATACATGGCGCTCAACCGGTTGCCTGCTATTCCCTGTCGGCCGCGGGGATGGGGTCGCTTTTAATAAAGGCGGTGCCTTGAAAGACGGCGATTAAGCGCTGGGCGTCGTCGGTTACATTTACCGCGCAATAGGCCAACGTGCGGGAGCGGTTTACCTCGATGGCCTCGGCGAGGAGTTTTTTGCCGGTAGTGGGGCGCAAAAAAGAGATCCCCGCGGTGATGGCCACGGCAATGCGATCATGGGAATTGACCGCCGCGGCAAAGGCGAAATCCGCCAGGGCAAAGATCGCGCCGCCGTGCACCATGCTCGCGCCATTCAGATGATCTTTGGTTATGGTCATGCTGGCGACCGCGCGCCCCGGACTGATCTCGTCAAGGATTATGCCGGAAAGTTTGGCATAGGTATCTTTTTCCAAAAACGCGCGATTGTTTTGCATGATGTGCTCCTCGTATTGCTCCGCGCTCTCTGCGGCTTACCTGCCTTTGGCAGGTTCAGGAATTAAATGGCCTTACCGGTATCATACGATTTTCCTGCGCCTCCGCATAGGCGTAGGCGAATCCGTCTTGCAGGCTGGCGCCCCCGGCCCGGCCGTCGGCCCGCAAGGCTACCAGCGCCAATTGCTTCGTGGCCGCTTGCGGATGTATCTCCAGGAGTTTCTGCAGCGTCCTGGCGCAGGCCGCAGCCGGCTCGCAGCCTTGCTGCATGAAGGCCACGACTTGGAAAGAGGCGCAAATGCGCATCGCCTCTTCGCCTTGTCCGGTGGCCGCCGCGCCGCCGATTCCCCGCAGGCAATAAAAGCCCGCGCCGACAAGGGGGCTGTCTCCCACCCGCCCGGGTAATTTATAAGCCAATCCGCTGGTGGTAACCCCGACGGCCAAATCGCCATTCTTATCAATGGCGATAGTCGCCCTGGTATCATGAGAATCCTCGGAGGTTTGCTGTTTGTCTTTCCAGTTCTGCCAGGCCTGCCGGCTTTCATCGGTCAAAAGGTTAAAATATTCAAATCCCTCGCGCCGGGCAAAAGCCTTCGCGCCTTCTCCCACCAAAAGCATGTGCGGGGACTTCTCCATAACCCGCCGCGCGACCGAGATGGCATAATGCGTCTCTTTCAGCGCGGCAACGGCGCCGATACGCGCGGTCGCCGCCTCCATAATGGCGGCATCCAGCTCCACTTCGCCCTCCGCATTCGGAGCTCCACCCACTCCCGTGCTGTGATCCTCAAGCCGATCCTCGGCAAAGCGCAGCGCCCGCTCCACCGCCTCCAGACAGCACCCCCCGCCCTGCAATACCGCCTGCGCCACTGCATTAATCTTCAATCCATCCGGCCAAATCGAAACGGCAAACATGAAGGTGATTCTCCTAATCTTATAGCCCTTGCTCAATCCCCCCCTTTCTGCTATTATAAACCTTCAAATCAAGAACAGGAAAGAACTAACGATGGCGCAAAAATGTGAAGTCTGTGGCAAGGGTGTGCTTTTTGGACACAATGTAAGCCACTCTCATCTAAAAACCAATCGGCGCTGGCTGCCGAATCTTCAGCGGGTGCGGGCGGTTGTGAACGGCACGCCGAAGCGCATGCGCGTGTGCACCTCCTGCATTAAGCTAGGCCGCGTGGCGCGCGCAGTGCGCACGCCAAAAGTCTCAGAGTCATAGAGGTCCCGCATATCCAGCAAAGCGAAAAGCCAAAATCCAGAAGTCTCTGGGTCTCTGAGACCTTGGGGCCTCTGGTTTTACCTTTTTACTTTTTACTTTTTACTTGCATTTCCACGGCTTTCCACAGCTCGCTCACTTCCGCCGGATTCAGCCGCCGCCACTTTCCCTTTGGCAGATTGCCCAATTGCAGCGGTCCGAATCTCACCCTTTGCAGCGCGACTACTTTATAGCCTACGGCTGCCAGCATCCGACGCACCTGCCGCCGCCAGCCGGTGTGAATGATTATCTCCAGGGTGGGACGGCCGCCGGCGCGCACCAGCATGCCGGCCTTTGCCGGCGCGGTAATCCCCTCTTCAAGTTCGACGCCCTCTCTTAGTTTGCGCAAGGCCGCGCTGTTGGGCCGCTTGTCCAACGCGGCGTGATAGACCTTCTCCACGCCCCAACGCGGATGGGTCAGCCGGTAGGCCAATTCGCCGTCATTGGTGAGCAGCAACAATCCTTCGGAATCCGCATCCAGCCGTCCCACCGGCCGCAGGCTCTCTTTCACATCTTTGACAAGGTCCAGCACCACTTGGCGACGCAGGGGATCGGTTACAGAAGTTATGGGGCCTCTGGGTTTGTTCAACAGCACATAGACTTTGTGCTGCAACTTTAGCCGCTCGCCGTCAACGCGGATTTCATTCTTGGCCGGGTCCGCCTTCTCTCCCAGGCGCCTGATAATCCGGCCATCCACGCTTACTCGCCCGTCCAGAATCAACTGTTCGGCTTTGCGCCTGGAGGCGATGCCGGCGGCGGCGAGCAGCTTTTGCAATCTTTCCATAGCCTTTTAATCCTCCCAGCGCAATTGCCAAAATCAATAGCACTCTGCCGATAATAAGCAAAATCGTAAACCAGCTCGCGCGCTCTACCTTCGCGCCCGCAACCAGCCAGGTGGCGCCGATTTCCCGCTCTCCTCTTAACAACCGCACCCGCCCGACTCTCTGGCCCATCTTAATGGGAGCAACCAGCCGGTCAAGCGTGATGGCTTTTTCTATCTGCCCGTGATCTCCGCGCACCCGCAGGTCAATCAGCGTATCCACCGGCACCAGCGGCGCTTTATTTCTACCGCCGAGCACGCCGACTGTAATGAGCGGCTTTTCCATATCCGCAAAGATGCTCGCCTCCCAATTCGCAAAGCCATAGTCGAGCAGGGCCTGGGCATCTTCCCACACGTCTTCGCTATTCAGCAATACCGCAATCAGCCGCCACCCTCCCTGATTGGCGGAAGCCACCAGACAGTGCCCGGATTCATTTACGAAGCCGGTCTTGATGCCGTCTGCGAGCGGATATTGAAAAAGCAGCTTATTGTGATTCGCAATCTCTAACTCAGTGCCATCCGGCCGCCGCAGGCAGCAGTTTTTTGTTGCCACCAATTCTCGAATCTTGGGATTCTTCATGGCATAGCGCGCAATCAAGGCCAGATCATAGGCGCTGCTGTAATGCTGCGGATTATAGAGTCCGTGCGGATTGCGGAAATTGGTCTCTTTCGCGCCCAGCTCTTTGGCGCGCGAGTTCATCAAGGCGGCAAATTTGTCCACACTGCCGCTGACCTGCTCGGCCAGCGCAACGGCCGCGTCATTAGCCGATTTTACCATCAGCGCGGTCAGCAGATCCTCCACGCTTATGATTTCGCCCTTTTTCAAATCCATGCGTGAGGGCCTAACCTTCGTGGCCTCTTCACTGACGGTAACCATCTCGCCCGGCTTGCAATGCTCGACCACCAGCAGGGCCGTCATGATCTTTGTGGTGCTGGCCATAGGCCGGGAAGTATGCGCGTCCTTCTCGAAGAGCACCTTGCCGGTCGCCGCATCAATCAATATCGCACTGGCCGCACTGACCTGCGGAGGCGCCGCGGCGTGAGCGGGAAGGATGAAGGATGAAGGATGAAGGATGAAAATGATTGCCGAAAACAAAACATAAAGCATCGGCTTTGAAAAAGATAATCGAAAATTGGAGGTTTTGGGGGCGGGGTTCGCGAACCCCGCCAAAGGCTGTATTATTGGATAATCATTCTGGCGGGCTTTACGAAGCCCGCCCCCAACTAATGCCTTCGGAACAGGATTCGATTTGCAAATTTGATATATTGAACCAATACGCTTGCTCAATGGAACTCCACGGCGGATTCTGCTGTAGTGGTTCATGCTATAAACCTCTGAAAACAGATGCTCACTCAGCAGAGGAAATTTCTTCAGCAGTTGCATTTTCTTCTGTTGCTACTTCTTCAACAGGAACATCTTCGGCCGGCGACTCTTCAGCCAAGGATCCTTCCGTCAAAGGAGGCTCGGCCTCCTCCGGTAATGCGGCCACAACCTCGACTGCGGCTTCGTCAACCTCCGGCAGTTGGGGCAGATCTTTCACACTGTCGAGACCGAAGTGCACGAGGAAATCTTCGGTAGTGCCATAAAGCATGGGCCGCCCGGGGGCTTCTTTGCGGCCCTGCTCTTCAATCAATCCATACTCCAGCAATCTAACGATAACGCCGTCCACATTGACGCCTCGCACGGCTTCGATCTCCGGGCGGGTGATAGGCTGCCGGTAGGCGATAATGGCGAGTGTCTCCAGCGCGGCGCGGGACATCCTGACTTTTTCCGGCTCGTGCATGCGGGCAATAAAGGGGGCATATTCGGGCCGGGTGCAAAGCTGCCAGCCGCCGGCGATTTTCGCCAACTGCAGGCCCCGCCCCTCATATTGCGCCGCCAGCTCGCGAATCACTTCCTGCGTCTGCGCCGGCGTGGTTTCGAGCATCCGCGTCAATTCTTCATCCGGCAAAGGCTCCTCTGCCAGAAAAAGCAGGCACTCCAACGCGGCCGTAAGATTTGCTGAATTTTCTTGATTATCCATTTGCTGTGTATCTTGCCAAATAATATTGCTGTCTTAATCCAGCATGAGGGAATTATAGCGGAGAGCAGCCAATTGGGGAAGGGCTGTTTTGCGGAATACCGGAAATGGATTTCCTTGGAGTGCGGGAGCCCTAGCTCCCGCCTTTCCCGCGGAAGCCCTAGCTTCCGCAAAGCAACCGCAAACAATAAATGTAAGCCAAGGCATGGGAGCTAAGGCTCCCATGCAAAAAGGCGAAAGCTAAGGCTTTCGCACTCCATGTAAAACGGTGTTCATTTGAGGGATAATGTAAGTAGCATTCGGGGGGGCTTACTGAGGTCGTTGCGGTCTTTTCAGAAAAATATATTTTTCCTGCCGAAGGATTTTGGCGGCGAAACGGCAACTTATCTATAAGGAATCTATTTGCTGCCGGTGAGGAAGCGCGTGGAAACGCTGACGGATATAATGAGACAAGCCGGATTTGTCGGCGAGGCCGCCGATGCGGACGAGGCGCTGGCAAGGCGCATCTCCTCTGGCGATGTTAATGCCTGGGAGCAATTCTTTAACCATTACTTCGCCTGGACCTATCGCTTCGCTTATAGCCACCTGAACGGGAACCGTGCGGACGCCGAAGACCTTTGCTCCGATATTCTGATGACCGCGGCGAAAAGCATAAAGCAATTCAACCGCGCCCGCGGCACCCTGGATCTTTGGCTGTTGGGCATTGCACGGCATCGCCTGGCGCATTTTTGCCGCCGGCGCAAAATCGAGCTGCCGCTCATCCCGGAGATTTTGGTCGAAGAGGCAGATTCCGATACTTCGATGGCCGAGGTCTCAAGCGAAGCCGCCTTGCTGCGCGATGTCGTCAACCGCGCGCTGGCCAGTCTGCCGGCGCGGCAGGCGGCCGTGTTGATTGGTAAATATGTTTCCGGATATAGCGTAGATGAATTGGCAACTTCCGCGGAAACCACGCCCAAAGCGATCGAGTCGCTGCTCTCGCGGGCGCGGGCCGCATTTCGTTTGGCCTTCACCGCGTTAATGCGGGAGGGCCTGGGAGGTAGTAAAAATGGCTGAGAATAAGCAACCTTATGAGGCTGATGTCGCCTTGCTCTTGGCGCAAAACTATAAGGAGGCAGAGATGGAAAGCACATTTCGGTCCGGTTTGCTGGGCGAAACGGCACGCGTTGTTTCCGCCAGAGCGAGAAGTGGATTGAGGAGAATGACCTTTGCGGCCGTCGCCGGTGCAGCAATGCTCATCATTGCTTTGCTGGCCTGGCATTCGCTGACGGCAACACAAGTTAAGCCGCCGTCGCCGCAACCAAGCAACACAACTCCTGCGGCTATTGTGCAGAAAGGGAATTCGAATGAGAGCAAATCTGCTCCGCAGCAAGTCAATGTGCCGCCAAAGAATCAGGCAAAGAATTCCCTTGAGATTGCCGCAATGCCGGGCCGCTCTGCAACAAAACGACCCGCGATAGCAAAAAATGCGGAACCTTTATTGGTGGTCATTGCGGCGCGGCAGCCGGCAACCGATAACACCGGTCATAAGCTCGTGATCGGTGACAAGGTTTTTTCCGGCGCAACGGTGGGAACCGGCAAGAAGGGCCGCCTGAGATTAATTACGCGTCACGGGAGTGAGTTCGCGGTCGCGCCGGAAAGCGTATTGAATATTTCAAAAGACGGGAAGCGCGCCAAGCTGATAAAGGGAAGAATTTACTGTCGCAACCGGATTCACGAATTCTCGGAAATCATCACTACGGCGGGGAAAATTGAATTGCTCGGCACAACCATTGATGCCGCGATGAAAACTCCAAAGACCGTGGCCGTGACCGTAGTGCAAGGATCAGTGCGCCTGAAAAACGCTTATGGACAGATGCTGGTGGCTTCCGGCAAGCAGGCGATTTTAAGCGAAGCAGCAGCGCCGGAAGTCGGAAGCGAGGTAAACATTACCGCGGAACTCGCCTGGTATGATGGAAGAGGAAGCATCATGTCGGATTATGGCGACATCGCTTATACGGTTAAAAGAGATGGAGAGCCGTTCGTTGAAGTTTGGGCAATGGATTTGCAGGGCGAAGGAAAAAGACACCTCCAAAGCTATCTTGGATTTGCTTTCCTAACCGGATCTTGGCTTGCAGGCAGACAGGATCTGCTCATGCAGCCGATAAGCCTTTGCTGGAGATACCCCAAGGCTGGAGAGCGATTGGCGCATGAATATAACGGCAACTTTATTTTAGGCCGTAAGGGAGGCAACTATCCCCGGGAATGGCTGCTTAACGCCGCTACAGGGCAGGATATGTTGATTGAGTTGCCGGAGGATTACACGCCAATTCGACCCTTTTCTCTCGCCCCGGACGGTTCCCTTTTTGCTACGACTGGGGTCACCAACCAGGATGAAGGAGTCTACCTCTACGAACTTTCCTCTGGGTGCTTTCGCAACTTATCAACCCTACATTCAACCGGAGAAGGAGTATCTTGGTCGCCGGATGGCAAGATGATTGCCGGCACGGCATTTTTCAGCCCGGAACGCTATGAACAACTCATTACCATAGATATTGACACCGGACATACCATAGATTACCAAATCCAGGCGCAAAATCCTGTATTTTCTCCAGATGGCGCATACCTCGCATTTACTTCGGATTTTGGCGCAGTCTTTGGGGCCCATGGTAGTGTGTTCGTACTTTCATTACAGCCCGGGTCAAAACCGCAGCGGATAACTCCTAAGGGAGAAGGCGCCTGGTATCCACAATGGTCGCCGGATGGCAGCCGCTTACTTTATTGGGTCATGCCCACCGATAGCGAGATGCCGCCCACCAGTATACATGTAGTTAATAGCGACGGTTCAAGTAATCATATAGTTTATTCCGGTGATACTCATAAGACCGCCTGGTCACCGGAGGGCAAAAGTATCTTTATCAGCACGGTACTAGGTATCTTAAAAGTCTCCGCAGATCAATCCCATGAGTTGGAGAATCTTGGAGGCAAAGCTGAGGATAGCTTGCTCTCCCCGCTAATATCAGACGAGATGAAGCGGGCCTCTCAAGCCGTTCAAGAAGCCGTATTTCAGTTTTCTCTAGGAAAGTGGCGGGCCTATGAAGGAAGATTTGAGGAAAGCCGGACAGCATTCATGAAGTCGTCAGATATTTTCGTAAGCCTGCCATACAACTACCCGCACATGCAATTCAGTCTCAGCAATGTTTTGCTTTATGTTGATACCGCATTCGCGCTGGCGAATCGGCCGACAGCCGTGGTAAGCGAGGAAATATGCGGCATACACCTTACGCATCTCAGCGCGCTGATTGACCGCTACCGGCGTCAACATAATGAGCCTTATCCGGCCAGCCTGTGGGAGTTAATATCCTGGGCCAAAACGATAAACAATTTGCGAATGGATGATTGGCTAAATCCTAGCGCGGTGGATCTGAATCCAATGCTTCGCTGCCCGGAAGGCAACCCATATGAATACAGACCTCCAGTCGGCGGAAAACCAGTCGAAGGTGAAGTGGCGCTTAGGTGCCCGCGACACGCTAAAAATATCTTGCGCTGGGAGAGTGGGCGGCCAGGCACGTTGAGTCAATACTCAGAAATGGGCTGGGGCAAGTAGAACTACTTTAGCCTTGACTCTTGACAACCTTCGCCCCAATTCCTATCATACTCTTGCCTTCGGTTTGCAAGGCCTTTGATCTTTGAAAGTTAAATATGAGGGGACCGATTTTCTTGCGTCGTCCTACGTCGCCAAGGCTATGTAGGACTATGCAGGAATGGGAAGGCGGTGAAAATCCGCCACTGCCCCGCAACTGTAACCGCTACGAAATCTGCCATGACCAATGTTCGCACCCGCGAACGTGAAGGTGCAGAGAGTAGGCTGTTCTGCATAGCTCATAAGTGCGCTAGCGCGAATGAGCGACGCAGAATGAGACCCGGAAGTCAGGAGACCGATCGGCCGCCCGTTCCTTCGTCGCGCAAGCATTCTGCTTTGCGCTATGAAGGGCACAATCTTCATCGCGCTTCGCGGGAAAGGAGGTGAGGAAATAGCATCGGCCTATTACCTCGGCATTCTGTGAAGTTACAGATGACCGGGGTTTTTTATTGGCCCACCGCGGCGATGATAGAGATTCCCTCAGCCTTGCCGGCCCTAGACAAAGGAGGCGCCATGACAAAACACAGTAACCGCAAAGTCCCTAAGTCCGCCATTGGCGGACCGGGATGGCGGCATCAAAGATGCCTAGCCAACGCTGCGGACGCAGAGGAGGCGCAAAGGCGACTATAAGGCAATCTGCCTAAAAAATTTCTTTGCGTTCACTTTGCGCTCTTTGCTCTTTGCGGTTAGGCCTTTGGTGTTTTGCTGGAAGCTCAAAATCACAGGCGCGCGGGCGCCAAATAAAAGGAAAATAAAAATGCAACACAACAAATCAACACAAAAGAATGGTTTTACCCTGATCGAATTGCTCGTCGTTATCGCCATCATCGCGATACTGGCGGCAGTGCTTTTCCCGGTTTTCGTGCAGGCGAAGGCCAAAGCCCGGCAGATTAGCTGTTTGAGCAATCTAAAGCAACTGGGCTTGGCCATGCTGATGTATGTGCAGGATTACGACGACACTTTTCCGCCTTTCGGCTATCGCATTGACGCCACCCACTACCAGTATTGGTGGGGGATGGAGATTGGGGCCTGGTATTATGGCGCGCCCTTCGATGCGCTGGACTACGATATGCGAAAAGGCTTGCTTGAACCCTACAAAAGGAGCACCGCCATTCTACGCTGTCCCAGTTTTTTTCCGACGCATACAGCTTACGGCGATAGCAAACAGTATGGGATGGGATATGGGTATAATTCCGCGCTTATCGCGGATACTTACGCCGACATTCCCCAGGCGAACTTAAATACCCTGGCGAGTCCCGCCGAGACGATTGTTTTCGGCGATGCCGCACAGCACTTTGACCCTACCCTCTGGCCGCCGGGACCGGTCAGCGATGCTACCTGGGAATCAACTATGATCTCCCCGCCATCCACCATCATGGCCTGGTATGGTTCGATGGATTATCGCTTCCACGAACTGCGCCATTCCGGCTTCGCCAATATAGTCTTTGCCGATGGTCATGCCAAAGCCATGTCCAAAGAAGCGCTCGAATCTTCCGATGATCTCTGGGACCGGGAGTAGCAATAGATTGAAACGGATGCTAATTGCTATTGCCGTATTTAGCATGACTTCCCTTCAAGGAGGCTGCGGCCGTTCGCCTCGGCCGCAGCCCCGTCCGCCGGTTGCTCCTGCATCGGCTAAGGGTTTCCCGATGCAGGTGACAGATGATCTGGGGCGCGTGGTCAGCATATCCAAACCTCCCCAGCGCATTATCTCTCTGGTTCCCAATCTGACGGAAATTTTGTATGCGCTCGGGCTGGGGGAGCGCGTGGTTGCGGTATGTGAATATTCCGACTTTCCGCCCGCCGCGGCAAAGAAGCCGCTGGTGGGCCGCCATGACCGCCCCAGCATCGAAAAGGTCGCCTCCTTTCATCCCGATCTTGTACTGTTGGGATTCGGCAATCCGAAAGAACTGGCTCCGGCCTTGGAGCGCACCGGCATCACGGCTTTTGCACTAAATCCGAAGAACCTCGAAGAGGTAATTCGCACGATTGAACGCGTCGGCGAAATCTGCGGGGTTTCTGAAAAGGCAAAAAAGGTTGCCGCCGATCTGCGCACCCGCTTGGCGAAGGTGCGAAAGCAAACCGCCCAGCCTCATCTGAAGCGCCCGCGGGTCTTTATTATGATTGATGAAGAACCTATTTGGACCGCCGGCGCCGATACCTTGCAAGACGAGATTCTGCGTCTTGCCGGAGGCGTCAATGTCGTCGCGAAACGCGCCTCGTATTTTGCCTATAGCAAAGAATCCCTCTTTGCCGACCAGCCGGACGCCATTTTGATAGGCGTAACGTCCGCGCAGGCCGAAGCGACCGTCGCGCGCCTCCGCGCCCGAAAGGATCTCCAAACCTTAAGCGCCGTCCGCAGCGGGCATATCCTGACCATTGATGCCGATACCTTCTCTCGTCCGGGACCCCGGGCGGTGGACGCGGTCGAACGGCTTAGTGAGTTGTTGGCTAATCTGCCAAATCCGGCAGGAGAATCCTCCAAATAGGCAGAATATATCTGATATTATGCGCAAGTTAATACTCTTGGAGTGGGCGATCATTCTCATCGCCCTTTTCAGTCTATTACCGGTGGCTTTTGGATATCAACAGGCTGTCTGGTATCGCATCTATCTGATTATTGTCCTGCTGGCGCTCCTTTGGGTAACCAGGAACCGTGTGCTAAGAACCAGGGAGGCGGCTGCGGAAGCCCAGAAAAAGCATGACGAGATAGTCGGGCCCGGCAGGTAGGTTTCGCCGGCCGCCACAGGGCGGGGATTATGACTAGAAGCTATTTCATAACCTCTCCGAGAAGGAGAGGTTATGAAATGCGCTCTATTGATGTGAACTAAGCTAATTGACGCATGAGAGGGTGGTTCATCAGCATGGTAGATTAAAGATGTAGCGCCTTCGATCTGAATTTTCGGGCGTTCGTCTCAAAGAATCGTGGCGAACGCCCGATTCTTAATACTATAAAATGGATTTTCTAACCCGCAAAAAAACAAGAGATGCAAGACACTGCGCAGGACGCGCCGACGTTATCCTGCTGTTTTTGGCTGCGGCTGCAATTCTCATTTTTTTGGCTTATCGTCATTTCGCCCCTCACGCAAATTACGCCCTGGTCGTTGACGGGCAAACGAGCGCGGTCATGGGGAGCAGAGATGACGCGCAGCAGGCGCTCGATGCCATGCTTCGCAAACAGGCGGGGGACTTCACACCCGATGCGCATTTCCGGCAGAAGGTTGATGTAAAACGCATCGAACCATCTTCAGAAGCAACGATAATGAGCCCTGAGGAGGCCGAACAGCAACTCGGCCCGAAGCTTACCGCGGTCGTCTCCGCCTGCCGGCTCATCATCAACGACAAACCCCTCTTTGCTCTATCCAGCCGCAAAGAGGCCGAAGCTCTACTATTGGATCTCGTCAATCATTACCTTCCGCGCAAGGCAGAACTTTATGGCCAGCCCGTTTTCCGGGAAAAGGTCGCGCTGCGCGAGGAGGTGATCAGTCTGGGGAACGCAGGAAATCCGCTGGTTACAAAACCGCAGGCCCTGAAGATTCTGCTGGCGCCCGCGGTTTCGCCGCGGCGATATACCATGCGCCGGGGAGAAACCGCCAGCCTGATCGCGGCCCGCTACAGAGTTCGCATGAGCGATTTGAAGACAGCCAATCCGGATTTGAATCTTGATCGCCTGCGCGCCGGCGATAGCATTGTGGTCGCCGGCGGTCTGCCGCCGCTGACAGTCATCGCGCATGCCCGTGAGTCCGGCACGCGAGACATTCCTTTTTGGGTGGAAAAAATCCCCGATCCCCAACTTTCCAAAGGCGAAACCAGGCTCATCAAAAAAGGCCAGCCGGGCAAACAGGAACTGCTCAGCCTGGTTACTTATGTGAATGGCAAGGAACTTAACAGAACCAGCAGCGCGGGAAAGATACTTTCGGGTCCCGTTCCCGAGCAAATTGCCGTAAATCCCGCGGAACTGGAGAAAAAGACCAAAAAAGTTCGCCGCTGGCGCAAAAAACCGGCCGCCAAGCCGACTCTCCCCATCGAATAGGACTTTTTCCTTCCGCCAAACTAGAGGCGGACAAGCCGCAAAGCAATAGTATCTACCGCGCAGTAAGCGCAGCAGGAAGTCGTCCTTTGTGTCTTTGTGTCTTTGTGGTGAGGCAGTTGAAGGATTTTGCGGCGTTTACAGAGAAATAGTTGAAAGCTTCCAATACCTTTAAGGAGTTGCCGATGATTTATGATTTCCATACCCATACTCTTATGAGCGACGGTGTGCTCAGCGCGGTGGAGCTTATCCGGCGCGCCGAAGTCGCCGGCTATGCCGCCATCGGCATCACCGACCACACCGGCGCAGGCACCCTGGAAGTTGTCATTAATGCGGCTATTCAGGATTGCGAGCTAATCCGTCAACATTGGAAAATCAAGGCCATCCCGGGAGTCGAGCTTACCCACATCCCGCCGGAGTCCATCGCCGAACTGGCCGCCAAAGCGAAAGCACTGGGCGCAAAGCTGGTGATCGTGCATGGGCAGACCATCGTCGAACCCGTGCCGCCCGGCACCAATATGGCCGCCCTGCAATGCACGCAGGTTGATATCCTCGCCCACCCCGGCCTGCTTACGGCCGAGGAAGCCGCGCTGGCGGCGAAGAACAACATCTACCTGGAGCTCTCCGCTCGCCAGGGCCACTCGCTCAGCAACGGCCTGGTCGCCAAAATTGCCGCCGCCGCGGGCGCCAAGCTGCTCGTCAATAGCGACGCCCACACGCCCTCGGACATCCTGAGTGAAGCCCACCAGCGCTCCGTCGCCCAATCCGCCGGCCTCAACGACGCCGATATCGAAAAAGCCTTGCATGTAAATCCGGCGGCCTTGATGGAGAAGATACTGAGGTAAAATAATCGAAGTTAAATTTCCATACTACCCTAAATTGGAGGAGACCATGTCAAAAGTATTGGTAATCTATCATTCCCTAAGCGGCCATACCGAGCGCATGGCCAAAGCTGTGGCTGAAGGTGCGGCGAGCGTCGCGGGAACTGAAGTAGTGCTGCACAAAGCGCTGGAGGCAAAAGTGGAGGAGTTGTTGGCCTGTGACGCCATCGCGGTAGGTTCGCCGGACTATTTCAGCTATATGGCCGGCGGGGTCAAGGACTTCTTTGACCGGGCGTTTTATCCCACCCAGGGAAAGGTTACCGCAAAGCCTTGCGCCACTTTCGCCAGCGCCGGCGGCCCGGCCACAGTCGTGCTGGCCTGTTTGGACAAGATGTGCTTCGGCGCCATGAAATTCAAAAAAGCCGCCGAATCCGTAGCCGTCTCCGGCGGGGTAACCGAAGAGACCCTCCGCGAGTGCCAGGAACTGGGCAAGAAGCTGGCGAAAGCCGCTAAATAATTGGGGAACTTATGGCCATAAAATGCTTAACTCCAGCACAAGTTCGGCTTGCTTTTAAAGATCCATTTTCATTTCTTGGAATAAGCCCGACTCCCTTTATGGAGAAGTGGGAGTTAATAAGAAGAGGGAGTGATTATCAAAGCACGTCAAACGCCGATGTGCTAATAACCGCCGTACGAGAATGTATAAAGTCGCTGGGCATACGCAAACTGTTAGCCTGGAAAAAAGAACAGGTTGTATATCATTTTCCTATGGATGAAAACTCCTCCAACAAAGGGCTTATTGATACTAGCTGCTGGTTGAATTCCCATGATGGCGCGAGATTGTCCATGATTGCAGAAGATCCTGATTTATATAATGATTGTATGATAAGATTTTACTGGCAATTTTTTCACGAGGACGAAGATCCAGCCGATTTCAATAAGGCAGAATTGTATGAGACATACAAGAAGGATCTTATACCGAAAGAAGATAGGGATAAATATCGCCAGATATTAGCAATCTTTCATGAAGCGGGTGTTAAGCCACGCTTTCGCGGCGGGATTTTAGCGACCGAAAAAGATTGCCCGAGATTCGCGGAAGCCATTGCCCGCTATGCCTTAAATATATCTGGAGATATATATCTTCTTTGTCTTGATAAGCCTTTATTGATTCTCATACATCATGAACAACAATTCCTTGTTTGCTCATTAGATTACAAGGTTACAAAATTATTCCAGCAATATATGGCACAGTGGGGAGTAAAATATCTGCCAATCAGTTGGCGATATTATGAGTGATGAATTGGAAATAGGGGACAGCGAGTCCTGCTTCGAGGCTGCTGTCCCCTAATTTAATTTTCCTAATGTTCCTCCCGCCTTTGGCGCAATCTGTTGTGGCAAACGGGATCTCTGCAATTTGCAAACTATTTGCCCAGCGCCTTGTGGCTTTCTTTCAACTGCTCAATAATTTTAATGTGTTGGGGACATTTCTCCTCACACTGACCGCATTCTATACAGGCGGAGGCATTCAATTTCCCTTCTTTGTTTTGCTCGCCTAAGCGCCCATATAGGTCTTTGGCATAATCCTTGAGATCCCACACCTTAAAATGATTCATGGCGGCAAAAATATCCGGAATTGCCACCCCTTCCGGACAGGGAATACAATAGCCGCAGCCGGTGCAATAGAGGTCCGCGAGGCGCGCATTCTCCTCCAGCGTTTTCTGGACCGACTGCAATTCCTCGACCGATAGGGGCCCGGCCTGCGCGGCCACCGCGCAATTCTCTTCCACCTGCTGCCGGTTGCTCATGCCGGAAAAAGCAATCGTTACCCCGGGATTTGCCCAGACGAAACGCAAGGCAATTTCCGGCGTGCTTTTCGTGCCGGGAATCACGGCCTGCAGCCGACTGGAAGCCATCCCCAAACGGCCGCCGGCGACCGGCCCCATGATTTCCACGCCCATGCCTTTTTCATGCGCATAGGCAATCACGCCCTCATTCGTTCGATCCAAAAGATTATATTGCATCAGCATCCCATCAAATACGCCGGTGTCAATCAGTTTGATCATATTCTCCGGCGTATCATGACAGGAAAATGCCAGATGGCGAATCAGGCCCTGCTCTTTGGCCTTCAAAGCCTCCTTAAGCAAGCGAGGCTCGACGGCGCGGGTATAGGTTTCCCAGTCGAGACCATGCACCACCTTATAAAAATCAATATAGCCGGTTTGCAGGCGCTCCAGACTTGTCTCCAGATGCTGCCACCAGGCTTCGCTGCTGTTATCTTCCCACACAGGATTTTTTGTCGCGATATAGACCTTATCTCTTCTATCTTTGATGGCTTCGCCAACATACTTTTCACTGCGCCCCTCCCCGCCGTATCCATAAGCGCTGTCAATGTAGTTGATGCCCAGATCCATCCCCAACTTGAGCAAGGCCACCGATGCGTCCTGGTCATCAAAAGGAAGCCGCATCGCTCCATACCCAAGTATAGAAACCTGTTTCCCGGTCCGCCCATATTCTTTGTACTGCATTTTCCAACCTCGCTAAATTTAATTCACCTTTCCTATTATACACATTTTTGCCAATCAATAAATGCAGCTTCAGGCGGTTAATAAGACACTTGATGGATTTTGGCAGCCCTGGAGGGTGAACGCGAATAAGCGCTGGTCTGGATTAATCCCACAAAAAAGGCTCCGAATCGCTCGAATCTGGAGCCCTAACAGCCTTGTGATAAAGTAATTTTGCTGTGATTTGGCTGACGCAGTTACGTTTAGATTCTTATGTTAGCCGGCAAGGAAGGGACTTTATCCCTTCCCTGATAAACAGCTATTTTACTATCTTATGTGCGCCTGCTATTGGCCATAGCGGCCGCCAAGAAGCCCTCCCGGAATGCTCGCGCTAACACTATTGCTGTATTTGGAATTCCCAATATAGTCGGCATAAGCTCGTATTCGATAGTAGTAAGTGATTCCACTTACGCAGGTCGTATCGCTCCAGGTTGTGGCATTGGCTCCGGCAACTGCTATCTGTCTGAACGAACTGCGAGCCCCGGTTTTGCGCTCGATTTTGAAGCCGGCTTCATTGTTGGAATTATCCACCCAGGAAAGGTCAATCTGGCTGCCGGAGGCCACTTCTGCCGCCAGGCTGCTGGGCGCGGCCGGCAATAGATAGGCCATGCAGGCTTCATTGGAATAGTCTGAATAACCGATACCTGCGGTATAGGCGCGCACTCGATAATAATAGGTCTTGCCCAACGAAACAGACGTGGTCCAACCGACCGTATTGGCGGCCAGCGTGGCCACCTTGCTGTAAGTGCCGGTCAGTCCGATTTTGCGCTCGACAATGAAATTGATCTCATTGCTGGAATTATCCTGCCAGGCAAGGGTTATCTTTTTCGTAGCCGTGATACTTGCAGTCAAATTACTTGGCCCGGTTGACGGCACCGGGGTGGCGCTGGCTTCATTGGAATAGCCGGATTCACCCACATCTGTCAGATAAGCTTTCAGCCGATAGTAATAAGTGTTACCCGTGGTTACCGTGCTGTCCGACCAGCTTGTGGTATTGGCGCCGAGGGTGGCGATTTCACCATAAGTGCCACCCGCTTCAAGCTTTCTCTCAACAATGAAGCCGGTCTCATTGCTCGAATTGTCCTGCCAGTGCAAATTTACCTGGCTCTCGGAAATCACCGTCGCCGTCAAACTTGAAGGCGCGGCCGGGACGGCGGGAACTCCGAGAGTGGCAAAAGCATAGCCCGACGCTCCCGGCGCAACCGTTACCACCGGGTCGGTGGAAGAGACTTGCGTATAGGCGCCGTCTCCGTCAAGATCGTGGAAAAAGTCCGCGCTGGTTATCGTGCCGCTGGCGCTCGCGCCACTCGCCACATCCAGCGCCACGCCCAGGGTCAGGTTATCAGCCGCCGGCACCTCCAGCAGGCCGTTGGTCAAATCTATGGCAACACGGCTGGTATCGGTTATCGCGATGGAACTGCCGCCATCGTAAGCCACGACAAATTCCGATACCCACCCCGGGCTGTCAGTTATCAATCCCTGCAAGGCAATATTGCCGCGCTGCGAATGATTGATCCCGGCCACGGCATATAAGGCCGGACGATATTGCGCGCGATCGCTGTTGTAATATGCCCACGGCCCAAAAGTCCCGTTCAGGAACATCGAATAAGCAACCCAGAAAAAACCTTTACTGCCCGCGCCCGTGCTGTTGACAACTCCCCAGCTTGATCCCCACGAGTTGGCCAGCAAGAACGCGCCATAATGGGTCTGCCCGTCTCTGTGGTCCACATAGCTTTTGTTGTCATCATAGCCCACCAGCGTGACGGCATGGCCTCCAACATAATTGCCGTCCGGGGCATAATACACCCCGTTATTGTATCCGGTGCGGTCGGCAGGATAATAGTTATACCAGGTTTGATAAACGGAAAAGCTGGTAACCGCAAGATTGCCGTTTGCCAAATGCTGCTTTATGGCATCCACTCCCGACTGATTGGAACCATTGATATATTGCGAGGTCTGCGTGCGATTTTGCAGCGCATTAATCCAGGCGGCCTCCGAGGGCCAGGTGGTGTAATCCGCGGAAGAATAGGGTTTCAAGGTCCAACTGCAACAGCCGATGTCATTTAGTCTGGCCACGGCATATTGGGTGCTGGCGCCGCCGTCATATCCGCCGTTGATCAGCGGATAGATAAAGGCCGGACTGCAAATATGATTATTGTCCCCGCCGGAGACACTGTAGCCCTCATCCTTTGCCTGGGTGTAGGTGTCGTAATAATACGCGGACGCCCAGGCCGTGCAGGATCCCTGGCTGCCCTGGCTGCGAATGGGCGGAAAAAATATTTCTATGCTGTTGTCCACCACCGCGGGAATAACCGCCTCCATCACAGTCATCGCCGACGCGCCCCTGGCTTTGGCTTCCCGTTGCGCCCGGGCGCGTGAAAGGCTGTTAGGCGCGACCGCGTTGACTTGTGAATAGGTCGCATTTATGTAGGCCTGCTCGGCAGCAGTCGGCGGGCGATCTCCCAAACCGCGCTCCTGCATCTGCGCAAATGAAACCGTAGTCAATGACGCGCATATCACCATGCCAATCAGCACGCGAATAAAACTCGCCTTCATGGCCTGCCCTCTTTTCCCACATCCGCTCCTTCCAACCGGAGCGCCAAATAGATGTTTAATTGAAGGCAATCGAAGACCAATCCCTCCGAAATTGCCCTATTAATAATGTTCCACAAATAGACGGTAATCACAGCCAATCTGGGGATAGCAGTCAAGCAAACAGCGCGCAAAAGCGCTCACTTCAAGGGGAAGTGGACATCTTTAGGGCGTCGGAGTGAAGTTAGACGTGAAGTTGGTGGAGGCGCGGGGAATCGAACCCCGGTCCGAAAGGCCGAAACCCATGGAGACTACGGGTGGCTAAGTCCGCCAAGGGCGGACCGCCACGGCGGCCCCTTGCGGGGCTTAACCGCGTATCCTGTGCTTTAGTCTCGCCGGCTGTACGAGCACGGGCACTCTAACAGCCGGCCAGTTCGTTAGTACGCCGAAGCGCATTTTTTCTCCCCTCGCCCTTACGAACCTGGGGGCAAGTGAAAGCTGGCACTATTTTCCGCCCAGTATGGATCAGTCAGCCTATCCAAGTGGACGTCGCGGCTTTAAGCCGCGAGCGCGAGAGTATTTGTCTCGGCAGTTATAGTTTTGCGTAGGTTTAGCGAGTATGCGCAACTCGGCCCGCCTCCACAGGCTCAGATGCCTCCGTCGAAACCTTGCGCCCCCATCATTTCCACAGCATTATTATACCACTTGTCTCCCCCGCACGCGGGATAATTGTCGGATTTTGTCGGATTTGCACCCCTTTTGGGAAAAAGTGAGTGATGGCAAGGGTTTTTTCGGTGAAAAAAATGAAAAGTGTCGGGTTGTGTCAAATTGTGTCGGGTGGCTAAGCCTGCCCTTGGCAGGCCGCCATGTCCCTAAGCCTTCGGCCGGGATGGCGGCATCGAAGATGCTTAGCCAGCGGCTCATGGAGCCTAGCCAATGTGTCGGGTTTTGTCATGTTCAAAAATAGTAACCCTCCACAGGCGGGCAAGCCGCAGAGGCGCAGAGTTCGCAGAGAGATCGCGGAGATAGATTATTGGTTGATACATTTGTTTGCCCTTATTAATATTATAGCATGGGATGTCAAGCCCTGAAGGGAAAGAACACAGTAACCGCATCCTGCTTCGCCAAGGCTATGCAGGACAAGAAGTGCAAAGTCCCTAAGGCCGCCCTTAGCGGACCGGGATGTCCCTAAGCCTTTGGCCGGGATGGCGGCCCGCCAAGAGCGGGCTTAGCCAGCGGCCTGAATAGGCCTAGCCAGGCGCTAAGGGAACGCAAAGAGGGAAGAAAAAAGTAGCGCCGGCGTTTATCCCGAACGGAGTCGAGGGATCTCGCCGGCAGCTTAAAGGAAGTGCCGCCGAGACCCCTCGGCGCTACTCGGGATAAACGGTCGCCTGCGGCGATCCACCACTGTGTGGTGGACGGCGCTACGGCCAACGGCGCTACGGCCAACAACCTACGGCCCACGACTCTGGACTAATCTACCTCGCTTGTTTTACAATCGTTCAAGTTCTATATGGAACTGCTTGCAGCGGCGGGCGCAGGAGCGCGCCGCCCTACAGGGGAAGGTTTTCGGCGGGGCGTGGCAACCCCGCCCTACAAAAAATGCGTGCAAAAAATAAAGGAATTTGAAAGGATATAAGATGTCAACTCTTTACAACAAACCGGTTAAGCGGAAGGAGCTGGTGAAGCGTGTGGCGCGGAGGGGTCAGGTG
>Ga0315288_10000101_pt1 | contig 90815 bp, 66 predicted proteins | sample YL17G11_20_MG_FD_203454 | JGI IMG/M metagenome (GOLD analysis project Ga0315288, IMG submission 203454) | Sediment microbial communities from Yellowstone Lake, YNP, Wyoming, USA - YL17G11_20 | ecosystem: Environmental > Aquatic > Freshwater > Lake > Sediment | place: USA: Wyoming | collected... | reverse complement strand
GACGCCAGACATTGCTCGCGACCCTCGTGCAAAACACCTAGATTGCATTTGCGAACCGGATGCTTATCAGGACCCTGTTAAAACATTTGAATGTGCTAAAACCCGAGGACAAGACGATTCTAGGGGGTTTGCATTTAGACAGAATCCCAAAAATGCGGGTGAACTGGAAATCAATAAAGATATACGCGCGAAAGTGAACCAGGCGGCGGCGGAGGCGGCGGCGGCGTAGATCAAGAGTCTTACAACAATTGACCCAATCCACTTAAAATGCATCGTTTCAAGTTTTTACAATTGCAATGAATTGTAAAAACAACCCAGGTTGCGGGACGTTCATTTTCTAGAATTCTTGGACTTCTTGGACTTCCGAGTCGATTTGGATTTGCGATGTTTGCGCCGAGTCATTTTGCGACGCTTCAAGCCGCCAACCAATGAAGGCACTTGTGGAACATTGAGTGGGGCGGTTGCCTCTTGTGCATCTGTCGGAGCGGCGGCTGGTGCCTGAACTGGTGCCTCGGTTGGCGCTGTTTCGGCTGAAGATGAAAACAAGTTATTAAGTTTATCACTGATGTTGCTGACGGTGCTTGAAACTGCAGCTGTGGCTGATTCTGTTGCCGACTTCAGCGTGTTATTCAAATCAGTCGCCGCAGTTGAAACCGTGCCGGCGATGGATGCAGGAGACAATGGAGCAGCGGGGAAAGCATCTGCCATGGTGTCTGGTTCTGTTGCTGTCGCTGCATCTGTCGCTGCATCTGCCATGGTGTCGGGCGCTGCATCTGCCATGGTGTCGGTCGCTGCTTCTGTCGCTGCCTCTGTCGCGGATGCAGGTGGAAGGTCTGATTCGAACGATGCCGACACTTCTTCCGGTTCTTCAAAAGAATCAGGAGCCGCATCCTCTGCTTTGGGCTTAATGGTGACTTCAAGGTTGTTTTCTTTCATGGTCTTCGTGATCCACTCAATGATTTTATCGGCGGTGCGTTCTCCGTCATATTCGCGCGGCGCCTTGTTCACCACATAGTAAACAATGGTTGGAACTCCGTTGACAGCATAATTGTGTTTGCGGTAATGGTCATGGTTCATGAAGTCGGTTTCATCTTGCCCAAGTTTTGCAACTGTCAGATTTGGATGCTGGGGCAATGACGCCAACACTTCATCCCATTCCGGTTCAAATTTCTTGCAATGTCCGCAAGTGGGGCTCGAGTGCAGCGCAACAAAATGATGGTTGTCTCGGTTCATTGCCTGTTTCAATTCAGACAGGGTGATGCCACCCTTTTGTTTGCGTCGCTTGTTGCCGCCCTTCTTTCTTAGGCGCCGTGTCCGATTGTGGTGCTTTTTATAGTGTTTCAGCGTTTTTGTCATTGTTTTGTTTTGCTTAATTGTGTATGTCCCTATACAGATTGTGCATAATTTAAATTCGTAAAATTAAATTATGTGTTAATAATATTAGCAACACACACCAACCAATACAAATATCAATCAATATCAATATCAATAAGCAAATGGTAACCCCCACCACATGCGCCATTTTAGCCATGTTTGTTATCGGACTCCTGTTCACGCTCACGCACACCAGCAAAAGCGTGCGGGAGGCATTTGAAGGCGCCACATCCGATGACGGGTCTTTTGCGCCGAACAAAAACCGGTGCCCGAACATCCTCATTCAAAAAGGGAGCCAGCTGTATTTGCACAACAGCCGCCTGGCCAACGTGCCCGGCGTGAACCCGCTTAAATTCAACAATTTAGAAGAGTATGTGGAATTCACGGAGTGGCAGCGCGGCCAGGGCATTCGCTGCCCGGTCTTGTACATGCAGCACTCGTTTGATGCGCAGGGCAAACCCGTCTACAAGATTCGCCCGAGCCCGCTGGACTTGCAGGGCGGACTGCCGCCGGTTGCGGACCCCGGCGCGGTTGCCGCAAATGCCAATGCCAACTTCATCGACGATGCCGACAAACCGCCCATGAATGCCAACTCGTACCCGGCGTTTGACCCCATGGAACCGAATGCCGGTTCCCCTAAAGACAACATTAAGAAACTGAGGGGGCTGAGCGCGAACCCCATGGACCCGAACTGGGGCGGCGACGCTTACACGCAGTCGCTGATTGACGCCGGCAAATATTCGGGGGATGAAGTCAGTATATTTGTGCCTTGAAAGAAAGCCTCTAAAGGTTGGTTGATTCAGTTGGCGCCGTCCAAGAATTTCAATGCAGCCGGCACAACCGTGCTCTGAAAATTCGTCATGGTGATGAGAGAATTCATCATCGAAATGGTTTTATCGCTGGGTGGCGACGATGGATTTGACTCGGAGATCATTTGCTCCGACAGCGCGTTCATGGACGCCACTACTTTTCCCTGGGTCCACGCGTCAATCATCTCCACCAAAGTTTCGTAAGTGATTCTATTGTTGCTGATCTGTAAAATCCCGACCATGGATTTTGCATTGTCGGTTAGAACATCCGACAATTTTTTAGCTACAACCGGTGGCGTATCCGACGATGAAGACGATGAATCCGAATCCGACGACATTGACCCCAACGAAAATCCTTCCCGACGGCGCCGAATGGCAGCCGCACTGGCCACAACATAATACCCCGCTAAAATGAGCACAGTGATCAATATGTATTTCAAAGTGGTGCCAATTTCCATGATGTTATAATGTGAAACGTATACATTACACCATTAAAAAATTATAAATGTTCTGAATGCATTGTTTGCTTAATTTGCGGTTCGTTTCTAGACGAATGTCGGCCAAGCAGTCGCCACTCCCGCAGGCTTGAAGCGCCTCCATGAGGGCGCGCAGCGTGGGGAATTGTTTCATGATCGCCGCCGCGGTTTTGCTGCTGACGCCTGGAATATTGCACAGCATTATCTCTCCAATGTTTTGCGGCGTAATGTTTTCGCACTTGACTTGTTTCACCTTGAGCACGCTGCAATAAGTCGGAGAACCGTCGGTTCCCCGAACCCCTCCCTGAGAGTGCTTGTCGCCCCCCGACAACTTGTCCGCGTAGTGATGAATGAGTTCGTATGTTTCCAGAATGGACATTGTGCGAACCACGCTGAACCCCTTGTAGTAATTGAGCGAACACATGGCCGACAACAGCGCCTTTTTGCTGATTTTGCTAAATCTCTCGTTGTATCGCGCCAAATCGCCCTCTATAACGTAAACCACGTTGTGATTGGGCACGTTGGGAAATGCTTGGAGCCGAAGGGATTGCTCCTTGTAGCGGCCGTCGAGAATGGAAGCCGCTAAATCTGCGAGGCTCTTGCGTTCGAACACAATGTAGTCGGTTTTGCCGTCGTCGGACGAGAGAATGACGTCGCCCACGGGGAGCGGTTCGGACCGCGTCGTGTGCGTCGTGCCGGTCAAGTTCAAACGAATGATGTCGTTCAATGCGTCTTCGCGCGTGTCCACCCTGATTAACATGATTTTGCAAAATATGTATCAAGTGCATGCAATTGGATAATTACTAATGTTTAAGTAATTATACACTAACAAATAAGTAAGGGACGTGCAAGGGACGTGCAATGGACGTGCAAGGGACGTGCAAGGGACGTGCCGTCCCTTAAACCCTGGCAGGACGTGCCTTAACCGTGTAGGTTTTCTGAGGGAAAGGTTCGGAGGAGGGGTGCGGGGAACGTAGTTCCCCGGTCCGTAGGTTTTCTGAGGGAAAGGTTCGGAGGAGGGGTGCGGGGAACGTAGTTCCCCGGTCCGTAGGTTTTCTGATGATTTAGAACAGACCCGGCCTGTACATGCGCGTGGGGACACCACCTTGAGTGGGCGCCATGGTCATGAGCTTGTTGGCCTTCAAGTAAGCAAGACCGGCAATGCAGCCCAGAGGCATGTTGCAGCCGCAGTAAGGCGCACGGGAAGTGATGGCATTGCTAAGGTTGGGGTTGCGTCCCTGCATGGTGATGAGGCCGCCCTTCTTGGGACCACCCAAAATGCACGTGTTGTTGGTGATGGATGGGATGTTTTTGGCACGCTTGGCGCCAGACATGTAGCCGACAGTCATTTTTGTTTAATTGTTATATTATGTCTAAATATTTTATTTTATTCACAGTCAGTCATCGTGGATTGGTGCGCATCAGTTGCCATTTGTGCAATCCGCAGCCGGCTTTAAATTGCTGATTTTATGCATTCTCAAATGGGCTTAAAGCCATACCTGGGTGTAAATGCATGCAACCCCACGAAAACATGCCTTCTCCTGCAATGGCGACATGCGACGGGCATTATCTCGAGCAAACCCAAGAAGACAAAGACAAGCAACCGCAACGCCTGACGTCCAAGTTGTTGCACGCCGAGGAATTCATGCCGACGGAAGACGGCGGCTTAATATTCAACCCCTACAATCCCGAAAACTATGAAATTACATTGAGTCAAATTCAATCTATTCTCACCGCCTACGGCGTTCCCGACCCTAAAGTGCACAACATCGAGCTGTATAAGCGCGCATTCGTGCACCAGTCGTACACGCGCCGCCCCGAGTTTGAGAACGCGGCGGAAAACATCAGTGTGGTGGACAAGCCGGCGGACTGCATGCCGCTGCGCTCCAAGTCGAACGAGCGCCTAGAGTTCCTCGGCGACGGCGTGCTGGAGTGCGTTGCCAAGTACTGCCTGTATCGCCGCTTCCCGAAGGAGAACGAGGGCTTCATGACGGAGAAGAAGATCGCGATTGTGAAGAACGAGACGATTGGCCGAATGGCCTACGAGATGGGACTGCACCGGTGGTTCATCATTTCGCGGCACTCGGAGGAGAAGAAGCTGCGCACGAACTTGAAGAAGCTGGGCTGCTTGTTCGAGGCGTTCGTGGGCGCGCTGTTCCTGGATTACAACAAGATTGCGATCAAAGATGAAGACCGCTGGTTCGAGAACGTGTTTGCCACGGGGCCTGGGTTCCAGATGGCGCAAATTTTCATTGAGAACGTGTTTGAGAAGCACATCGACTGGATTGCGCTCATTCGCAACGACGACAACTACAAGAACATTCTGCAGGTGAAAATTCAGAAGGAGTTCAAAACCACGCCGGACTACATTGAGCTCGGGCGCGACATGGAGGTGGGCTACACCATGGGCGTGTACTTGTGCCTGGGGCAGGAAATATACGAGACGTCGCCCGCGGCCGCAGTCCCTTTCTCCAACTTGAAGACGTTTGAGGCGGTGCACGCGGCGTGCGAAGCGGCGGGCGGGCGCATCCTGGTGTTTCTGGCCCAAGCCTCGCACAAAATTAAGAAGAAGGCGGAACAGCTGGCCTGCGATTGCGCGATTCAATGCATGCCTTAGATTTAGGAAATGTCATATTCATTTTGCGTAATTTTTGTGTTGTGCTATTTTATAATACTATTCGATGGAAGCTTTAAAACAACGTTTAAGTAAGATTGTTTCAGAGTTTAACCCGCGAAAGCTGACTAAGAAGGTTCATCCTGCTTCACATGCATCACACGCATCAGGCACTGAAATGAAAGAGATACGTAAAAAAGGTGGAAAAAAAAGAACCCGTCGGGTCAAGTCAAAGAAGAGCAAAAGCAAGAGCAGGAAGAGCAAGAAGAGCAGGAAAAGCAAGAGCCGAAGCAGGAGGCATTAAATAAATCAATTTTAATAATGATGCAACCCATTGTGTCATTATTAAATTACTATTATCTATTATATATTAGAGATAATAAGACAAAATAAGCAACAACACATCGGAATGGCGGCAGCAGTTGCTGTTTTAGACGCGCTGCGAAAAAAACCGGTTGCCGAAAAGAAGAAACAGTTTTCGGTTGCTTTTTTTGTTGCAAACCCACGAAAACAAAATGAGCAAGACAAGGATAAAGAACGAAGAGAAGAAGTTGAAGAACGAAGAAAAGAACGCGTTGATGTAGATGATGAACCGCATATGGACGAACCAAACCCAAGACCATCAAAAAACCCCATGGTTCAAATCACCGACAAAAGCGGTTTAAAACTGGTAAACCGGGAAGACATTTTAGCCAGAATTAAAGCCGCGAAAGGCATCATCACCGAAGCCGCACCCAATCCCCTCAATCTGACTGCGGCAAAGGTGGTCAGCATCGTGGAAGAAGCCCCGATTCCCAAGCTGAAAGGCCGGAAGCTGCAAAAAATAAAGCTCATTCCGGTTTCGGCAATACAGTCGGTCGAAAAGGTGGTGTTAAAAGAAGTGGAAGAAGTGGAAGAAGTGGAAGAAGCGGCAGAAGACCAAGCAGTGGACCTAGAACCCTTGAAGCAAAAGCGCGGCACTCGGAAGCGAACCGACAAGGCAAAGGCAAAAGAAGCAGAATCAAAAGCCAAAGAGCCAGAACCAGAGCCAGTTAAACCAAAGGCAGCAACTCCTGCAAAACCAATGGAACCCCTGGTTGCATCGGAATACTACTTGAACAACCGAGAGAAATTCGTAGAATTTATTAATAAGCTGTTCCAAAAGAAGTATCGCGCCGAGATTGTGGACGAAACCACTACGGTCAGTTGCGAAGACCGCCGCAGCGCCGAGCAGTTCGGCCTCCTCACGCACCAGAAGATCGTCAAGGATTACTTGAACCTGTATTCGCCGTATCGCGGCCTCCTCCTCTTTCACGGGCTCGGCAGTGGCAAAACGTGCTCCTCCATTGCAATCGCCGAGGGCCTCAAGTCCGACAAGCGCGTGTTTGTCATGACGCCCGCCTTCCTCCGCACCAACTACTTGAAGGAACTCAAGAAGTGCGGCGACGACGTGTACAAGCGGCCCCGCCATTGGAAGTTCGTGGACGCCGTTGAAAAACCGGAGCTTGTGCCGTCCCTCGCCGAAACGCTCGCAATCCCGGCCGACTACATTAAGAAGCACGGCGGCGCATGGCTGGTCGACCCCGAAAAACCCAGCAACTACGGCGACCTGAGTCCGAAAGACCAGGCTGAGGTGGACGCGCAGCTGAACGAAATGATTCAGCAAAAGTACACGTTCATCAGCTACAACGGCATTCGCGAGTCCCGGCTCAATGAACTGTCTCTCGGATACACCGTCAACCCCTTTGCCAATTCGGTGGTTGTCATCGACGAGGCGCACAACTTCGTCAGTCGCATCGTGAACCATTTGAAGAAGTCCTCGGACGACACTGCCGCCAAAAAGGGCGCTGCCGCCGCCAAAAAAGCGGCCACAAAACCCGAAGACGCGCCCATTGCACTCAACCTGTATCGATTCCTGCTCGACGCAGTCAACGTCAAGGTGGTGCTGCTGACCGGCACGCCCATTATCAACTACCCGAATGAGATCGGCGTGCTGTTCAACCTCCTGCGCGGCCACATCAAGACGTGGACGTTCCAACTGACGTCTTCGGCGCAAGGCATAACTGAAGCGCGGTTGCAGCAGCTGTTTCGGTCGTACGACATCATGGACTACATGAAATACATCCCCGCTGGCGGCGTGTTGACCGTGACGCGCAACCCATACGGGTTTATGAATGTGCACAAAAAGGACAAGCTGTATGAAGGCGTCTCCATAGACGAGCACGGCATGGTCAGCGACGACGATTTTGTTAAGAACATCACTGAGGTGCTTTCAAAGGCCGGAATCAAAGCAACCAAGGAGTCCACCGTGGCACACAAGGCGCTGCCCGACACGCTGGACGGGTTTGAAAAGTATTTCATCGATCCCGACACGGCGGAGCTGAAGAACATGGACGTGTTCAAGCGCCGCATTCTGGGCCTGACGTCGTATTATCGCAGCGCACAGGAGCAGCTGCTGCCGCGCTACGATGCCGCCGTCGATTTCCACGTGGTCAAAGTGCCGATGAGCAACTACCAGCTGAGCGTGTATCAGCAGGAGCGCTTGGCGGAAATCAACAAGGACCGCGAAGCAAAGAAGCGGAAGACGCTTGCCCCCTCGCGCAAGCCGAGAGGCGATGGCACTGGCACTGGTGCGGGCGCGAAGAAGGCATTGACATCGAAAGAATTGTTTGCGGAACCATCCAGTTCCTACCGCATTTTCTCTCGCGCAGCATGCAATTTTGTGTTTCCGCGGGAGATTGGGCGCCCCAAACCGTTTGGAAAGAGCATGACTGAAGCAGAAGGGGCTGCGGCACAGGAGGAAGACCTGGACGAAGACATCATTGACGCCGACAATGTGCGCGCCATTTCCAAGAACCCGGAAGGCGCGCTGGGAGTGGACGAGGCGGCCGAACTGCAGAAAAAAACCGCCAGCGAGGCGTACAAGCACTACGAGGACCGCATCAAGGAGGTGCTGGACCAGATGAAGCGCAACGAGGAAGAGTATTTCAACCCGCGTTCGCTGTCCATTTACAGTCCGAAGTTTCTGAAGCTGCTGCAAACCCTGCAGGACCCCAAACACGTGGGTCTCAATCTGGTGTACAGCCAGTTCCGCACGCTGGAGGGCATCGGGCTCCTGAAAATGGCGATGGAGGCCAACGACTACGCGCAGTTCCGCATTAAACACAACCAGGCAACGCAGCAGTGGGTCCTCGATGACCGTCCGGAAGACGCGGGGAAGCGTCGGTTTGCGCTGTACACCGGCACGGAATCCTCGGACGAGAAGGAAATCATTCGGTGCATTTTCAACAGCGAGTGGGACCAGGTGCCGTCCAGCATCCGCGATGACTTGTTGCGCATTTCGGGCAACAACTTTTACGGCGAGGTGATCAACACGCTCATGATTTCGGCGTCGGGCGCAGAGGGCATTGACTTGCGCAACGTGCGCTACGTGCACATTTTGGAGCCGTACTGGCACCCGGTGCGCATTGAACAAGTGGTGGGACGCGCCCGCCGCATTTGCAGCCACCAGGACTTGCCGCCCGACCTGCGCACCGTGGAAGTGTTCCTGTATTTGATGGTGTACTCCCCGACGCAGCTGAAGCCGCTGTCCAAAGAGGAAAAAACGGAGGCGGAGAAGGAGGAGGCGCTGCTGGCATCGTCCGACCCGAAAACCGTGGTGGACGTGTCGAACGCCGCGCTGAAATACGTTCGCGTGTCCAGAGAGCTGCGAGAGGGCGACACCAGCGTCAAAACGGATGCGCCCATCACCACGGATGAATCACTGTATGAAATCGCAAAGCGCAAGGAGGAAATCAACAGCAACATTTTGCGGTCGGTTAAAGAGACGGCCATTGATTGCGCCATTCACGCCAGGGCGGGCACCAAGGAGACGCTGAAGTGCTTCACGTTCGACAACCCGGACAACAAGTTCGCGTACACGCCGAACATTCAGGACGAAGTGATTGCACCCGATGCGTCTGGCAAAAAAACAAATGCCAAGGCAAAACCCGTGGCAGCACTGGCAACAGCAGCACAAGCACAGGTAGATGCGGCGCCTCTCAACAAAGAGGAGCGCAAACTCAAGATCAAGGAAATAACGCACGAGGGCGTGAAATACGCCATTGATGTGGAAACCAATGACGCATATGACTACGAAAACTTAAAAATTGGAAACCAGATATTGGTGGGGAAATTCATGGAGCTTGCACCGGGTAAATTCAAAATAGTCATGGACTAAGTTTCAACTGCAATTGCGCCATGATTTCGGCATGATTTGCTGCCATTCTCTCTTCCAATGCAATCATTTTATCGTAAATCTGCTGCAATACGCTTGAAGACTCATTTACGGTTGCTGCGCTTATCCTTTTGAATTTTGAAAAAATGAAATTCGTTTCTTCGCCAGATGCATTTGCATCATTTGCATCATTTGCATCATTTGCATCATTTGCATCATTGGGTTCAAACTGTTCAACCTCGTGTTCTTCTTCCACTATATTTGTCGCAGGTGTGGCCGAGAAGGACACCGATTTTTTGGAAAGAGGAGAAGGAGTTTCGGCTTTATTGCCATTAGTGCCAATCCACTGCTGCGCTTTTTTGATGTCTTCGGGCTTCAGCTGCACCAGCTCTCGCTCTCGCGCCGCCAGTTCCTGCGCAATGAGCCGCGACATCTCGTCGCCGATCGGCTTGTCCTCCAGCACGCCTTTGTCTTTATCGGTGAAGCTGACATCCGACGGTTTTTTAAGCGTCAAGAACGAGTCCATTTCGGCCTGCTTCTCTCGAAGCTGGCGCTCGAATTCATTGGCGCGGTCGCTTTGCAGGTCCTCGGCGCGATACACCATTTCTATTTTCTTTTTTTTCGGTGCAACAAGTGAGACCGGATTCGCAGAAGAACGAAGCGCCGGCAGCTCGGTTTGCACGAACTGTCGAATGATTTGCTTGTTTGCATCGTTCAACGATGACAATGAGGGCATGGTTCTGGACGCTAGCTGCACCGCCCGATCAAACGCCAGCTTGACGGGCTCGAATTGTTCCCGGGTGAGCCCGGTGAATGCGCCAGACTCCTGCAGCGTGGACCACAGGAGCTCCTTGTTTTGCGCGCTGCTAACAATGTCATTGAGATTGGATTGCTGTTGCTGTTGCTGTTGCATGTTTGAGAGATATTCCATTACAATTCCATATTTTTATATAAGTTTTGACGATTACATTCAATTAAAGACATGCAAATGAATGTAATCAAGTAAGAAACAACCATGGCATCCGAAGACAAGGAAGACAAGAGTAATGGTATCATTGTGTGCGGCGTGTGCAAGAATGTGGCCGGCACGCTGCCGGTCATTCGCGCGGCGTTTGAAGACCTCGTGAGCAAAGCGGGGGTGCCGTGCTGGGCCGTATTCTACGAGAACAATTCGGATGACGGCACCGATGCCGAATTGCTGAAATGGGCAGACGAAGCGCCGGACCAAGTCATCGTGCAGTGCGATAAAATAACGCGAGAAGAGGAGCTGGCGCGGGGCGTGGCACGCACGTTTGATAACAAACCCTGCCGCATGGAACAAATCGCGCATGCGCGCAACAAGCTCCTGGCCATGCTGGAGGGGGGACTACCGGGGAACCAAGGTTCCCCGCACCCCTCCTTCCGCGCCCCTCCTTTTGGGGAACCCACGGCACAGGCGCCTTTGCGTCCAGTGGAGGGAGGGGTGTGGGGCGCAATGCTTGGCACCGTAGGTTCCCTAGCCCGGTATGTGGTGATGATTGACATGGACAACCCCGTGCCGTTCCCGGTCAACGCCATTCTGCGCTGCATTGCGCGCGACCCTGACGGCTTTGACGCCCTCGTGTGCAACGGCCTGAACCCGTTCGGCTACATGTACGACTTTTACGCGTATCGCGACGCACAGTTTCCGTTTGGGCCCGAAATCATGCGCGAGGCGTTTTGGTCAGGACATCATCAATGCCAAGTGCAAACCGCCATGTACAATCGGACCCTGTTTTGCAATCGCATGATGCAGAAAAATTCAGCGCTGCTGCCCTACATTCCCGTCGCGTCGGGCTTCAACGGCTTGTGCATCTTTCGTTTAGACGCCATAAAAGGTATTCGGTATTCGGCCGTCCCCACCCCCGAAATGAACGCGGAGAACGAGGCAATGAAATTAATCCCCCCGTTGGCAAAAAATGCAAAAACACATGTCGATGGCGGGACCGTCGGCATGTACCTGTTTCCAAAAGACAAAGACAAAGACAATGTTGCGAACAACATGGATGACAAGGGCATCTTCTACTTCCACAATTCGGGCCACAACTTCCCGGTGGTGTGCGAACACGTGCCGTTCTTTGCGGCCATGCGCGCCAACAATCATCGACGCATCTACCTGTGCACCGACCTGGTGTGGAACTGGATTTAATGTGCATTGATTAAGAAAACGACTGGAAATTAGAGAGACCGAGTGGTCGCCAAACTAGAGGACTTACCTCACCTATGAATAAATGATGGCGATGCTGTTGTTGGTGGTTCAACCCCCAGTTTTATCGGCAATTTGAACGGCAGTTTGAATGTCGCTTTTACAAATGCCGCTGACTACTGGCAAAGAACAGCAGTATCTCAAAATGGGAGCTGGGTGGCGTCTGGGGGGGCATTTAGATTTAATAACACTAACTTCACTACCGCAACTATCTCAATACCAGACCTTGCTATTCAATGAATATTGTGATTACAGGTTCAATAGTGCGATTTTATAAACTCGTGGAAGTCCTGTTGTTGGGTCAGGTAAAGTTATACACATATGATGACCTGTGGTTATACCAGCACCAACAGAGGTAACTGTATTACCAGTAAGAGCAAGACCCGCACCACTTCCCGCCACATTATCTTTTGTAGCGAGTGTGAGCGTAGCACCTGCAGTAGAAGAAGAAGCAACATTTATCGCCAAACTTCCTGTGGTGGTTCTAATATTATTTCCATTCATATCAAGAGGTCTAAAAGAGTTGTTCTCGTTTTGCCCTCCATTAAAATTAAATGTTTCGCTCATAGTTCCATTTACAGAATTAAAAATAGATAATGTCCCGTCATTATTACCAACACCGATATTTTCAACCTTTGTTTGTATTCTGCTCCACTCAACAGGTGTTGCTGTTCCATCTAATGCGTATGAAGAAATTGCCGATATAGTATTTCCAGTTGTTGGTGCTACTGCCTTATCCATTCTTATTACACAAGCACCAACAGCAGTGGGCGATGCCTCTTTAAAAATAAAGTTTGGTGTAGCAGGTGATCCAGATTGTGAAGAGAAGTTTTGGAATACCTGTGAAGTTGAAATTAAAGCAGTTGGTTGACAATCAACAACTGAACCAGAACCTTGTAATTTTGCGTTCCCAGTTGCCACCAAAAACAATCTTCCATTTGTTGAAGCAATATCTAATCCAGTTGAATTTGTAGTAATAGTTGAAAGTTGATAAAGACCAGAATTAGGAATATATGTCTGTTGTATTCTACAACTTGTAGAATCACTAACCAAATCCATATCACTTGTCAAAGGTGTTGCCCCAGTTTCAACACATTTAATTTCAGTTCTTGCCTCCAAAGTTGAGCCGTTTGCTTGTGAATTATTAAAGGCAACTCTATTATTTGCTGTATCTGTTGCTCCCATATAACATGAGACAGACGAATTTTTTGTTGAATTAATAGCAATAGTTGTAGTATATTGTGCTGGTGTATCACTTGTAGTTAATAACAAGTTTGAACCAGAAGCACTTAATGTTTGTTGATAAGTATTGGAAGCGCTTGTATCATTCTTGTTTAATATTTTTTGTTCGCTTCCTGCTGACCCAGATAGAGTGTTAGATAGAGAAACGATAGATGTATCAGTAGTAGAATTACATATTATATTTTCATTCATACCATTACCACTTACAGATAATGTATGATTTGTATTATCACTAGTATCAAACGTATTAAAAGTATATCCACTTAAATTTGATAGTGCTTGAACTTTACTTGAAGATGTAATACCACTATCTATATATTTAATCTCCAACTCTCCAAGACTAACTCCTTGATTAAGAGTTGTAAAACCACTTTTTCCAGTAGATGTTTCAGTAAAACTTTCTTTAATTTCTGCTAATGTCCCACCTGTTGTTTGAATGTGAATTGTTTGTGATCTATCAAATGGTATCACTCCGTCATTACTCGCACCATCTAATGCAACCGCTGCGAAGTTGAATGTGTTTGTAATGGGATCTTGAAGATTAACTATAGGAACAGACGCAGTTCCAGTTATGTCAATATTGTTTCCCGCTTGAATTGTTACTGGAATTCCTTGTGGTCCGGTTGCACCGGTTGGACCAGTTGCACCTGTTGGGCCTGTTGCACCTGTAGCGCCCGTAGCGCCCGTTGCGCCTGTTGCGCCTGTTGCGCCTGTTGCGCCTGTTGCGCCGGTTGCGCCTGTTGCGCCTGTTGCTCCTGTTGCGCCCGTAGCTCCTGTAGCTCCTGTAGCTCCTGTTGCGCCTGTAGCTCCTGTTGCGCCTGTTGCGCCTGTTGCTCCCGTGGCACCTGTTGCGCCTGTTGCGCCTGTTGCACCTGTAGCTCCTGTTGCGCCTGTAGCTCCTGTTGCGCCTGTTGCGCCTGTTGCGCCTGTTGCGCCTGTTGCGCCGGTGGCTCCCGTTGCGCCGGTTGCGCCCGTAGCGCCTGTAGCGCCTGTAGCTCCTGTTGCGCCTGTAGCTCCTGTTGCGCCTGTTGCGCCTGTTGCGCCTGTTGCGCCGGTTGCGCCCGTAGCGCCTGTAGCTCCTGTTGCTCCTGTCGATCCCGTAGCGCCTGTTGCACCGGTTGCTCCTGTTGCACCCGTAGCGCCTGTTGCACCTGTTGCACCTGTTGCGCCTGTTGCGCCAGTTGCGCCTGTCGATCCCGTAGCACCAGTGGCGCCTGTTGCGCCAGTTGCGCCTGTTGCTCCCGTAGCGCCCGTTGCACCTGTTGCACCTGTTGCACCTGTTGCTCCCGTAGCGCCCGTAGCACCTGTTGCACCCGTAGCTCCTGTAGCTCCTGTTGCGCCTGTGGCTCCCGTAGCGCCTGTTGCACCCGTTGCTCCTGTTGCGCCCGTTGCACCTGTTGCACCTGTTGCGCCTGTTGCTCCCGTAGCGCCCGTTGCACCTGTTGCACCTGTTGCACCTGTTGCTCCCGTAGCGCCCGTAGCTCCTGTTGCTCCCGTAGCGCCCGTAGCTCCTGTAGCTCCTGTTGCGCCTGTGGCTCCCGTAGCGCCTGTTGCGCCTGTTGCGCCTGTTGCACCTGTTGCTCCTGTTGCTCCTGTAGCTCCTGTAGCTCCTGTTGCGCCGGTGGCTCCAGTGGCTCCAGTGGCTCCAGTTGCTCCTGTAGCTCCTGTTGCGCCGGTGGCTCCAGTGGCGCCGATTACACCCGTGGCTCCAGTTGCGCCGGTTGCTCCAGTGGCTCCTCTTGCGCCAGTTGCTCCTCTTGCGCCAGTTGCTCCTTCTGACACTTTCGACGGACAACAGCAAATTGTCCGATTTGCTAAATATGAGTTGTAATTCGAATATGACATTTGCATTAATGACATATTATTTATTCGTAATTTTTTAATATTTCAAAAAAAATACATGCACACACGCACGCACGCACGCACGCCCAAATTTCAATGCAAAATAACATCATCCATGTTAATTGTAAGCAGAGCATGCAATCAGATAGCTGGTTCCATCAAATGTAACTGTCAACAGTGCAACCGATGTGGTAAGAACCGTCACTGGAACTGTGAAATTGATTTTGTATGCGCCACTGGCAACACTAGTGTTTATCGATCTTGTTGCACCACTTGCAGTTGCATAAATGACATATTGCCCACCAGTGCGTCCACCCGAAAAATTAAATATGTTCACATCACCGGTGAGAACGACATTAAAAATGCCAGTTGATAAACTGCCAAAATTGCAAGCCAATGTGGTTGATGCAAACGTTGCGACAACTTGAATTGCGGGGAGAGTCAATTGGGTTGAAAAAACGCAACTGAAACCAGTGCCGGCATTTATGTTGATAGTGGATGTATTATTTATCGTGGGAACATTTGATATGGTTTGGTAATTCATGTCAATGCCTGTTGCGCCTGCATTATTTCCAATGATTAATGTTTGCGCCAATGTTTGAGTTGCGGCGGGGCCTGTTGCGCCGGTTGCGCCTCTAGCACCTGTTGCTCCCGTTGCACCTGTTGCTCCTGTTGCTCCTGTTGCTCCTGTTGCTCCTGTTGCGCCTGTTGCGCCTGTTGCTCCTGTTGTTCCTGTTGCTCCTGTTGCTCCTGTTGGGCTGATTGTTCCAGTTAATCCAACAAAAGAGGTGACTCTGAAAAAATTGACGACTAATCTTGCATCCACCCATGAAAATCGTTGACTGCCGCCGGTTGCAGCAGTCCCCCAGCTGATGTAAGTATTCGGATTAAGACCACTTGCAGTGCTGAGTGTCAGTGTGCCATGTGCTTGCAAATTTCCTCCAAAAGCGCCGGTTGCAACTGGAACCGAATCAAGCAATGTTGTTATATTGGTTGAAGAGTTTGTGGCTCTAACTTCATATGTGAACAAATATTCTGGTCGGGTGTTTCCACCTGCATTGTATGGGTTGAATTCAACTGCCCAAGAGAATACGAACAGTTCTCCTGACGGGATTGTGAAGGGTTGCGTGCTGTAATCATTTACACCCCAAGCGGATGGCGGGGGGAGTGCCACTTGATATGAATCTGCCAATGATGATGAAAAAATGTTGCTTCCTTGAGGGCCAGTTGCTCCAGTGATGCCTTGAATACCTTGAGGACCAGTTTCTCCTTGAGCACCAGTGGCGCCTGTTGCTCCTGTCACTCCTTGAATTCCTGCTCCTGTTGCACCTGTTGCTCCCGTGGCACCTGTTGCGCCTGTTGCACCCGTATCACCTGTTGCGCCCGTAGCACCGGTTGCGCCCGTAGCTCCCGTAGCACCTGTTGCGCCTGTTGCGCCGGTTGCGCCCGTAGCTCCCGTAGCACCTGTTGCGCCTGTTGCTCCTGTTGCGCCGGTTGCGCCTGTTGCACCTGTTGCGCCGGTTGCGCCCGTCGATCCCGTAGCACCAGTGGCGCCTGTTGCTCCTGTTGCGCCTGTTGCGCCGGTTGCTCCCGTGGCACCTGTTGCGCCCGTTGCGCCTGTTGCGCCCGTAGCTCCCGTAGCACCTGTTGCGCCTGTTGCTCCTGTTGCGCCGGTTGCGCCTGTTGCACCTGTTGCGCCGGTTGCGCCCGTCGATCCCGTAGCACCAGTGGCGCCTGTTGCTCCTGTTGCGCCCGTAGAGCCTGTTGCGCCCGTAGAGCCTGTTGCGCCAGTGGCGCCTGTTGCGCCTGTAGCTCCTGTTGCGCCTGTAGCTCCTGTTGCGCCCGTAGCACCGGTTGAGCCTGTTGCGCCTGTTGCGCCTGTTGCGCCTGTTGCGCCTGTAGCTCCCGTAGCGCCTGTTGCTCCTGTTGCGCCTGTAGCTCCTGTTGCGCCTGTAGCTCCTGTTGCGCCTGTAGCTCCTGTTGCGCCTGTTGCGCCTGTTGCTCCCGTGGCACCTGTTGCGCCTGTTGCGCCTGTTGCGCCTGTAGCTCCCGTAGCACCAGTGGCGCCTGTTGCGCCTGTAGCTCCTGTTGCGCCTGTTGCGCCTGTTGCGCCTGTTGCGCCTGTTGCGCCTGTAGCTCCCGTAGCACCAGTGGCGCCTGTTGCGCCTGTAGCTCCTGTTGCGCCTGTAGCTCCTGTTGCGCCTGTAGCTCCTGTTGCGCCTGTTGCGCCTGTTGCTCCCGTGGCACCTGTTGCGCCTGTTGCGCCTGTTGCACCTGTAGCTCCTGTTGCGCCTGTAGCTCCTGTTGCGCCTGTAGCTCCTGTTGCGCCTGTTGCGCCTGTTGCGCCTGTAGCGCCCGTAGCACCTATTGCGCCTGTTGCGCCTGTTGCGCCTGTTGCGCCGGTTGCTCCTGTTGCGCCGGTTGCGCCGGTTGCGCCTGTTGCGCCTGTTGCGCCTGTTGCGCCTGTTGCGCCTGTTGCGCCTGTTGCACCTGTTGCGCCTGTTGCGCCAACAGGGCCTTGTGGTCCGGTAGTTCCAACCGATCGGATTATAACCAGAGCCGGCGTTAAAAAATTTGATGTAAATAAGTAAGGGGGAGGAGCTGGGACCGGCAGCGTTACTCCGAATTCAACGTAATTGTTTGGATACGATGTCACGCTGGTTATGACCCATGTTTGATATTCGTTGCTATTCATTTGGTTCTGCAAAACGAGGATATCTCCCGGCTGCAATGTTTCAAGAAACACGTCGATGTCATTGCCATTCGAATCAAAACTGGACAAATAAAGGATGGTCGCGTCAAGCTGGCCCGCACTGTTCCATGTGAAGGTTCCGGGATTGATTGGTGGGCTAAAATTAGTAGCATTAGTAGTGTCTGCAAAATAATTGAAAAATGAGTTGGACTGACCCGCCGGACCTTGCGGGCCGGTTGCACCGGTTGCGCCTTGCGGTCCACTTCCACCTGTGGCACCCGTGGCTCCTTTTGGCCCTTTGGGACCCATGGGTCCAGGCGGGCCTTCCGTGGCATTTACACAACAGCACACCGTTTTATTTGCTAAATATGCGGAATAGGATGACGATGATGACATAATATAAAACTTGATTGGGGTTGCATATATTATGTTAATAAAGTATAAAAAAATGATGGTTTGACCTCAATTTTGAACCGGACTTAAATGAATGAGGACAGATGCGTTTCGTAAAACGGTGGCAAATAATCATTGTCGCAAATGGCAACCCGTTGAAATGTTTCACCAGGACGCATGTACAAGTCGATCCCCGCATCCATCCTTTTTTGTATTGCATCCACATCGGTGATGTGTTCTAAATTGTGTTCCTGATGCGTGAAATTCTCTATTTTGTTTTTTATGAATTTTGCATCGCCAAAATAACTCATGTGCCATCCTCCTTTTGCAACTATTTCACATGGAAGAAACCTTATAGATTCAAATGAAATCTGCATATTATTCCATGTCTTGAACGTGAGCGCCTTGCATTTGTTCCATTTTTCATTCTTTTTGCAATTCAAATTATAATAGTAGAAATCTTGTTCAAATGCCACAACTTTGTTCAAAGAAAACCGTTTCTCTTTCATTTTCGCAAGAGTGGCAGGGTCGGGAACTTCATCTAAATCCGCCACAACGATGATGTCGTGGTCGTTCAAACGGGTTGCAAGTTCATCAATGCCTCTAGATATGCAGTTTCTTTGAAAGTTCTCGTTTGTCCATTGGTGATTTTGCGAAATGTCTACATTCATTGCTTCTTGCGTGTGAGGCAGATCCACCACGATGTGAATTATTTTATCAGAGTATGGCAAAAACCGTGCCTCATGCTTGTTCTCCTCAAAATGCAACGGCTTGCTCGCACCAACGTGCGTTTGACGCGCTTCCACAATGACAAAATAGTCCACCACTGAATTCAACGCATGCAGTCGATACTCCAGCATATTCAGTTCATTGTAAAATATAAAACAGTCTATGATTTTCTTGGGAGGTGATTCAATTGCTTTCCGCGATGGTTCAACCCGACTCCATGCTTCGAAGAAAAAGGCTTCGCATGGCCCCCAACCGCCCCCCTCGGCATAAACGCGTCTGAATTTGTGTTCACGCAGCACTCTATCCACTTCCATTTTTTTTGGCAATTCGTGGTAATCATTTTCCATCAATATCAGCTTTATGCCATCCAAAATTTCAGGCATGTCCATGAGAATGTAATAAAATGCACCCTCGCAGTCCAAAACAAGCGTGTCGAACGCAATGTTGTATTTATTTTTCAGCTCGTCAACTGTTAGGGTGTTTACCCATTTGTATCCGTCAACTAAAACATCGCTTGGCACCGTGTCCCATCCCCGTTGAATCAACCTTCTTTTCGACAACGCCGAACGCTCAATGTGAAAATGATGGCCATTGAGATCCCGGTTTTCAGCAAGTTGTTCGGCAATTCCATCATCGCATTCCATGACCACTAAATTGGCTTGGTCTTGAAGCAGCGACGAAATCATTAATGAATTTCTTCCAATGTTGCCCCCGATTTCCAATACCTTTTCATTGCCAGACAGATGCCGAACTGCAATTTTTTGTTCGGGATACTCGTCATTAAATGAACCATATTTCAATTTCATGGTTGAATGCAACGACCTGGCGCGAACATCGATTGCAAATGCAAGCTCATCGTTCACTTTATAATGAACCGCATTTTCCTCAACAATGTCTTTGATCGCACTGTCATACATTGCAACCAATCCGTCTCTCTCGCCCTTCAACTGCTCAATGTCCGTGTCGTCCCGTTTTGAAAGCACGATGCGGTCATCCGCGTTCAGTTCAAATTCGACCACGTTTTTGAAACCGTATATGCGATTGTTTTGCTTGCTGATTATTAACGATGTCAGCGTTGAAAACGAAAGCGGAATGTACCCTGACATAGAACTCTCATTTTTTTTCAGCAAATCGGTCATGACATAGTCGCATTTTTTCAGCAGCTCGATCATTTCGCTCGTGTCCATTTTTTCGTGCAAATGAACAACAATGCCCTCTTTTATTTTGGGGCGCAAATCAATGATTTTTCTTCCAATGAAATGCACATGCAGGGGCACACTGGAAGACAATCGATTAATCGCCTCATAATTGAATATGCAATCCAAGCTTCCGCCAATCGCAACGTGAATGCAGTCCGTCTCCAAATGTCTCAATTTTTCATTGGCGGAAACGAATTCGCAACATGGGATCGCCCATTGCTTGTTGCTTCCGGCAAATGGACGCACTCCGATGTGGTGCTTATACTCGGGACGACGGATTAAAATGTGGTGGTCGCTTGCAATGCATCGCTCGTCAATCCACTCGCGCTTGAATGCAAAGTCATCGTCGGTCGGCACAAAAATCAAATCAAATGCGTGCCGAGCATCACAAAAATCGGAGACCGGCCTGAATTCAAGATTTAGGGTTTTGAACTGCGTTTTGTAAAACTCCAACCATCCCAACTCATTTCGAGTTTCCGTGAATATTGACACAACGGTTGACGACGCATCATTGCGACCATTCCGTGAGAAATGGTCCAGAATATATCCAAACATTTCATAGTGAAACGGGAACGAATTGAAAATGGCAACGCGTGTTTGGAAAATGGTTTGCTTCCACGCGTTGGCTCGGGTTGCCCAGGCGCAGCTCTCGGCATATGCGCGTCCCTCCTTGCGCAGCGCCTCTTTTCTTTCCTCATCGTGCGCGATTTCACGCAGCGTCTGAATCTCTGACCCCGGGGCGATTTGGACGCCGCACCCGTTCATGGTGTCCGTCAAACCGGCCAACGGATAATACAAGCAAATGACCCCGGACATGAGCATTTCCATCGCGGTGATGCAGGATGTCTCCGGCCAGTTGGTTGGGTACAACCAGTACTCCGCCGTGCTCAGTTCCGCGTACAGCTGCGTCGGGTTCAGTTTCCCCAAGTGCTGAATGCGGTTGTTCGGGAACGACTGATTCAACGATTCTATGCGGGCCTCAATGCGCCGTTCGTCGTCGTTGCACGGAAATGTTTCGTAGGTCGACACAACAAGGGTTGCACGCGGCACCGCCGCAACAACTTCCGGCCAGAGGTCCAACACGCGCGTCAGTCCGCGCTCGGTGCGCGACGTGTACACGAATTTCCCCGCCAGTTTTGGGTTCGAAGCGCTGACCGCCGGAAACAGCTCCAAATCTATGCCGTTGTTTATCGTCGTCATTTTCGGTTTGAGTGCGGGATACAAATCAATGTATCGTGCGGCATGCCACTGCGTTTGGCACACGCATCCATCAATGCAACCCGCCCATTTTTCAATGATTGCCGTGTGGCTCAAATTGCACCCGTGCGCCAACAAGCACGTGTCGTGTGCCCATATATAGAACTGGAAAAACGAGCACGCGTTTCCGTACAGCTCCAAAAATGAAATGTAGCGCGAACAAATGACCGTGTGAAAATCGGTCCGACCCAACAAGTCCGGCAAGTCTTTCAGACCAACATAGACCACATTGAATTCGCGCAGCTCTTCGGGCTGCACGTCTCCCGCAACGTAAACGGTCATGCCACCCAACGCAAGCCCCAACTCTTTGGACAAATGCGCAACCGCCTTTTCGGAACCACCCAGCGCGCCGAGTTTCATCTTGCTGTAATTCCACTGCGCATTGCAGTACCCCGTGTAAAACAGAATGTTGCGGCTGTTTTTGAACGCCGGTTTCCCTCCCATCTTTTCTCTCATTCTGTCCGCGGTTTGAGGAGTAATTGAGAGGTTGATGTCGCTGAATGCGCTCGCAGGAACGCCGTTGTCGATGACAAATTTGAAATAATCGTTGGCCAGCGCAACAAATGCATTCAGCGCCTCGGGTTTAACGTGATTTATAAAAAAACGCATATTGTGCAGCAGGTTGCGCAGGTGCCATGCGCTGAATGTGCGGTGTTTTTCCTTGAAAATGAGTTCATACATGCGAATGCCGCATTCTCGGTCTCCCACTCGGTCCGCGACAATGATCATGTAGTATGGCACATAAAACCCGGCCTTGTCCGTCTCCACGAACAATTTGCCCGCATTGTTTTGAGGCTCGGTCATTTTCACCATGCGGAAATAATTGTAGGCCATTTCGGCCATGTTTTCACAGCAATAATGCACAATCAACGGATACAAGCATTCCACGCGCGATGCATCATATGAAAATGCCTTCACCAAATAAAAAAATCCTTCATTCGCTCGGTTCATCACCTCGTAGCATTGATACATGTAAAGACACGACACATATTTTTCTTGTTCCCAGTTGTCCTGTGAAAGAGTGATTTTGTACCATTTAATCGCGTCTTCGTGTCGCCCGCAATCTCGGTAGCTGTTCGCACAATAAAAAGCATAGCGTTTATACAGTTCATCGCCCTTGGCCAGGGCTTCCGCGTGCGCCTTTTCCAACACAATTGCGTCTTTCAAATACTTGTTGGGGTCCTTGTTGCGCGACCCGGTGCGCCCCGAAATCAAATGATAGTCGCCATCCAATATGCAGACGCGGGCAGGCGACGGTTCCTGGCAACTGATGAATTCGTGCAGCACGGACAAATATCTAAACCGTTTGCGATTGTTTATTATTTGGGTTCGCGTGTAATTTACGCCCGATTTGGGAACCCCGAACTTCAGATGATATTCATCAAATGCGACTTCGGTCGGAATGGCGATGGTGCCGTGAATTTCATCATCCGCATCAAACACGAGCAATAAGTCGGTTTTATTAAATGCCCGTTCAAGGGCAAGCGAGCGGTTGTGCCCAAAATCAACCCACTCGTCGCAATGCAGTTCCCCGGGAATGTTTTTTTTACCGAAGAATTGCGTGATTATCTCTCGAGTGTTGTCCGTCGAGCCCGTGTCGCATATGACCCAGCGGTCAAACTGTATTTTGGAGCACAGCATGTCCAGGGTTTCCCGAATGATGTGCGACTCGTCCTTGACAATCATGTTCAAGCAAATGGTTGGACGATGCATGATGTTATAATATCAAAAAAAAACACGTTGCAATAACAAATTATGCACAATTGAATTACTAAACATTTAAGCTTTTTTTTGATACAATTCATATTCATGAAATTTATATGCTGCCACCGCGATTGAAATATTCGCTGCGAAATTCAAGCATGTGGTTGTCGGGGATGCGCACCCCGCGCATGAACTCTTCGGGAGTCCGCGTGCCTTCAATCAGGTTCACAATCATGAAGAGTGCGTACATGCCGCACTCCGTGTTGCGCTTTTGATGCTGTTTCCTATTTTCATAGTACTTGAATGTGATCCCGAGAGAACGCCCCTGCTGCATGACCGTTTCCGTGAACTCTCGAATTTCTTTTTGCGGGCGGTCGCCGGTGCTGTCGAAAAAGAACACGTAGTTGTTTTTGCGGTTGGCGCCATCCACATTGATGAAGAGCGACACCCAGTGCGCCCCGTCTTCCGTGTGCGGGTCCGTGTTGAACACCACGCCGATTTGGTGCGTGCCCGACTCCACGTACTTTTTTAAATTGAAATTGCAGAGCTCCTCCCACACGCAAACTCCAGCCAGTTTGGGCGCGTTGTAGTCGCTCGGCGACGGCCCCAGGAATTCAAACGCGGGAAACTTGTCTTCGTACTGCTTCATCACGCGTTCAATCTCTTCGCTGCTCAACCACTCGTCCGGGTCGCGAATCCACGACTTCGGTGCCTCGGGCGCAAACGTTGCATCATTCTCAATCCGCTCGGCAAATTCGTTTCCCGCAAGCTGCTTCATCCAGCACGCTTCGTTGCGGCACATGCGACCAAACCGCTGTTTCAACGCGGTCCATATTTCCTTCGGGTCGTTCGTTTCAATGCGGGCGTCCGGATGGCGCACATTCCATCCGTCTCTTAACTTGTGCAGCGTGTCGTTGTCGTAGCACGTGAAGTAATGCTGCTGAACCGGACCGCACTTCAGCCGTTCGAAATCGTATTTCTTGACTTTCTTGACTTTCTTGACTTTATTGCCATTCCTCTCGTTCTTTCGGGTACCGCCTTTGCAGCGTCTTCCACCACTTCTGCGTTTGCAGCGCCTTGTGTGTTTTATTTTCATAATTGCTCAATTACAATATGGAAATAATTTAAAATAACTCACAATTTAAAAAGTTCATATTCATAGTTCAATGGCTTTTGTTTTGGATGGTTTGGATGGTTTGGGCTTAATGTCCTTGGTTTTAAATTTGGGGTCATCCAAATTGATTTCTTTCAGCTTGGGAATGGGCACGTGATTGCTGCGTGCCGACGCCGCGGGCGTGGTTTTAATGACGTACGTGTCCAGCGTGGGCGTGTGCGGTTTGTGTTTGTCGAACGACATCATTATCTCCAGCTTTCGCTTCGACGAGTCTGCGAGCACCGATGAACCCGAATCCTCCTCAGTGTCATCATCCCCCTCGTCATGGTCCTCGTCATCATGCCCCTCATCATGATCCGCATGGTCTTCCACTATGGGCGGCAGAAACCCTACCGCCACGCACTCCGCCATGTGCTCTTCTTGCAGCGTGTCATTTTTATCCTTGTTTCTAAAATACGTGATGCACGCTTTGGCATACGCTTCGAATGCCTGAAGCACAAATATGTCGTTGACCATTTCCCCCTTCAGCAAGTCCCGCGTCATTTCCGTGATCCTCTTTTTGTAGAAGCGCTTGGCTTTTTCGTATTTCCCGGTCAGGTCCGCTTCTTTGTTTCGTAGGTACCGCTCGTACTGCGGCTGGTTCACCATGAGGTCCAGCGTGACGTGGTCCACTTGGTCCAAATTCAGGTTCATTTTACAACAATCAATCGCATATTATGTGCAAATATGCAATTGTTCGCGATTTTAGCGCACCAATTTCAAGAACAACATCGTATTCTGTTTGCCATATATGTCGGGTCATTCACGATTCTTTCGTGGTTCTTCACGATCTGGATGGTTTCCTCTTCATCATCGCAATCACCTACATGACCTTCTGGATAAACAACATTGTAAGCATCGTTTGCATCATTTGCATCTGTCCGTTCAACTGTTGTGACCCCTTTGAATGCCGGAAATATGCGACCTGCTGCGCCCTTTAAAATGTGCGTGAGGTCTGACAACGGGCCGAATTTAACGACACCACTAACTTCGCTTGTTCCTGGAGTTTTTTCAACATACAGTTGATACCCATCTACTGGTGTTTCTATCAAATATTTCAATGATTTATTGGAAATCAAATATCCGTTTTCATTGTCATATGATGGATGAAAATAAGGTTGCATGAGTTCATTGTAAAAATTACTAAATTTTTGTGTGCCAATTGGTTTGTATATTTGGTCTGGTAGTCTCCATTCGTGAACGTCAAGTGACACCATCTTATCATTCCAGTGTTTTCCATCATCGGATAACATGATGTATGTTGAAATGATTGCCGCTCTTGTGGTTGCAGCCTGGAGGAGTTTAGCGTGTTCTAAATAAGTTTTTGTATACTCCATCTTCGACCCTGGTCGGATACTACTAATTGCTCTACCGGCCGTGGCGTCGGGCAGATTGCCCTCAATTCGTTTATACACTATTTGGTGGGATCTAATGTAATCCACATTGCTTACAAAACCTGGAATACGCACAATGTTGTCTGGTGTAAGGGTATTGCAGAGGTTCAGCACGTGTCCCAATTCGTGGGCAAACACGTGCTCGATGTTTATTTGTGAAAATTGATATGTTCCCGTGCTGTCGGTTAATCCGTTTGTCAACATATTTTTATTTATGTCCAGCACAAACCCATATGGCAGTTTGGTTCCTTTCAATTTTACAGCAGAAGTTCCTGCAATCCCTACAGTGCGTGAATAGTTTATTCCAACCAACTCAAGACCTTTCCACTCTTTTCCAAATTCTTGTTTGTATTTTGTTCTTATCGCGTTCAACCCATCTGGATGATACGATAAAAAATTTTTCCACCTAATCGTTGCAGCAATCAATGCACGCCAATGATTGTTTTCTAATTTTTTATCTGGGTAACCTGTGAATTTCTTCCCATCAAATGTGTTGCCAAAACTGTATATGTTAAATAAATTGTCTAATGCTGGTGCTGGCGGTGGCGGGGGGGGTGCAGCTGCAACCATATTCATGGTTCCTGAGACGCGTGGTGCCTGTCTTGATATTTTATTTTGCATTGAGAAGGGGCGTGCGCCAACCCCGCCCACTGCAGTGAAGTTTTTCTTGGAAGGCATAATGCCCGTTCTTTTGGACGGCATTTTATTTGGTTCATATACTTTGTTCATATTTTATTCTATCAATGTCTGCACTTGAATTTAAAAAATGCGGGGTCATTCACAATTCGTTCATGGTTCTTCACGATCTGGATGATTTCCTCCTCGTCATTGCGGTCGCCGGCGTATCCATCCGGATAAAAAACATTGTAAGCATGTGCATCGGTTGCATCTGCGTCGATTGCGTCGGTGGCCGCGTCGATTGCATCTGCATCCGCGTCGATTGCATCTGCATCCGCGTCACGCGACAATGTCCGTTCAACCGTGATCACTGGAGTAATTCCTTTGGTTGCTGGAACAATGATACCCGCCTTGCCTTTCAAAATGTAGGTTTTGTTCGGCAAATTCCCGGTTTTTATTACACTGCTAACTTCACTTGCTCCTGGGCTTTTTTCATTAAACATTTGCAAATCATTGCCTCGTCTGATTTCCGTCAAATATTTCAAGGATTTACTGGAAATTAAATAGCCAGTTTTATTGTCGTAAATCGGATTATACGCCGGCACCATGATTTCATTTTCAAAATTACCATAATAGTATTTGTAAAACAGTTTATGGGAATGGGATGTGAAATCCCATGTGTAAATTTCATGAGTAACCATGTCTTCTTTCCAATGTGAGCCATCATCGCTCAAAATGATGTATGGGAGCACAACAAAGCCTAATTTTTGTTTTGCGGAATCAATGAGTTTATGATGTTCTGAATATGTTTCTGGAAAACGTCCATTATCTATGCATTTAAAGTTTGGAATGTCTTTGGGTTTTGGTTTTGGAACATAGTAAGATCTTTCTGGATTTGAAGGGTCGATCTCATGTGGCAGCATAATTGATTCTTCATTTTCCGTGGTATTGCACAATCCAATCACATGACCAAGTTCATGTGCAAAAATATTTGTTATGTTTGTCAATGAAAGCATGGTGACTGCCCCTGATTTTGGATCTTTGAACCCTTTTTTCATAATGTCATTGTTTATTTCCATGACAAACCCAAATGCTATATCGGTTCCTAGAAAGGACACAGCAGAAGCTGTTGCAATCTGATTTGAGTTGTCGACTCCGTATCTGATTCCAACCAGTTCAAGACCATTCCAGTCCTTGTCAAATTTTTCTTTGTATTTTTCCTTTACAATGGAAAGATAAACAGGGTCATATGATAAAAAATTTTCCCACCGGGTTGTTGCATTACCCAATGCAGTCCAATAAGTCGGTTCTAATTTTTCATCTGGATAACCTGGGTACTTCCCATCAAATGTGTTTAAAAAACTCCATATGTCAAATAGTGCGGGTGGATCGGTTACTGGTGCTGGTGGTAGTGCTGGTGGTAGTGCTGGCGGTGGGGGTGCAGCTGCAACCATATTCATGGTTCCTGCCACGCGCGGTGCCTGTCTTAATATTTTATTTTGCATTGAGAAGGGGCGTGCGCCAACCCCCCCCACCGCTGTGAAGTTTTTCTTTGAAGGCATAAGCCCGGTTCTTTTATGCGGCATTTTATTTTGAACTTGTGTTTATCATATGTAAATATAATTTATATAATAAGCAATTTTTATGAACAGCACTTAAATTCCACAAATGCGGGGTCATTCACGATTCTCTCATGGTTCTTCACGATCTGGATGATTTCCTCCTCGTCATTGCGGTCGCCGGCGTATCCATCCGGATAAAAAACATTGTAAGCATGTGCATCGGTTGCATCTGCATCCGCGTCACGCAACAATGTCCGTTCAACCGTTGCAATGCCCTTGATTGCCGGAAAATTACCACCCGCTTTGCCTGTCATAATGTACAATAGTGAGAGGTTTGATAATTTCCCATACTCAATCACGCCACTAACTTCGCTTGCCCCGGGGCTTTTTTCAACATACATGCGATTCCCGTTCAAACGCATTTCTGTCAAATATTTCAGTGATTTGCTGGAAATAAAATAACCATTTGTGTCATCATATTGTGGATTGAATCCTGGCGCCATGAGTTCATTGTAAAATGCGGGAAAATGTTGCATACCAGCCGGGTTGTATTTGTAGTGGCCATCGTGTCCTGGGGCTATGCCCCATGCATGCACTTCAAGAGACACCGTGGTTTGGTTCCAATGCATTTCATCATCAGACAACATGATGTGCAATGGACCACCCCCTGTAAGTCTTGCAGCCTTGTTGATGAGTTTGTTGTGTTCTGAATGAGTTTGTGGAAATTGTCGCGCACTAATTACTAGACGACCGGACATGTTGCCAAATGGCAGATCAACCCCGAAACGTTTATATACGAATGCCCCATTATAAATATAATCCACATTTTTCATAAAGGTTGGAAGACGCACAATGTCTCCGGATGAATGGAGGTTGCAAAGACCAAGCACGTGTCCAAGTTCGTGTGCAAACACGTGTTCTAAATTTGTTAGTGAAAAAGTGTAATGTTTTTTCTTCGGGTCATCGGGATCAGTCCATCCATTTAGCAACATGGTCGTGTTTATGTTCAGTGCAAAGCCATATGGAATATTGGAAAATCTTGTAGCGGATATTGATGCAATCGCCTTTCCCTTGTATGAATTGTTGACTGCAACTAGTTCAAACCCTTTCCAGTCTTTGCCGACGTTTTTTTTGTAGATTGCATTTATGGTGTTTAATCCATCCGGATGAAATGATAAAAAATTGGTCCATCGAGTGGTTGCAGCAGCCAACACGGGTATATACACCGGAGTCAATTGTTTGTCTGGAAACCGAGAGTCTTTCGTTCCACTAAATGTCTTTGAAAAACTGTCGATGTTAAATAAACGGTCGATTGATGCTTGTGTTGGCGGCGCTTGCGGTGGTGCTGGTGCTGGTGCTGGTTGTGGTGGCATTGCACCTGCCACATGCGGTGCCATCATTGATATTTTGTTTTGCATTGAGAAGGGGCGTGCGCCAACCCCTCCCACCGCCGTGAAATTCTTCTTTGAAGGTATGAGTCCGGTTCTTTTGGACGGCATTTTATTATGACCTAGTATTTGCATTATGCTTATATTTATTTTTTTGAAGTTATGCTTTTTAACTTTGATTCTCCACCACATAAACGTCCTTCAATAATCGTGCAGACGGGTCTAATATTCCATCGCAAAACGGGTGCCTCCAAAAATACGGAATGGTTTCGGCGCGCCCCCCTCCAGGAAAATGCCGCTCAAACACCGTCCGGTAATAGTAGCTCTCCTTGTCATACGGCGCATTATGCTTATACTTGTTCAACTCGTTCGCAACGCTGAACTCGACATCGCTCACGCGCTGGTCCACATATTCTTTGATGATTTGCACCCAGGTGCGGTCGTGCCCGCTGACGCCGTCGCTGAACGCCTCCTTGCGCCGCCACATGACATCCTCCGGCAAAAGTGTTCCAAAGGCCTTGCGCAGCAAGTGTTTTTCCACGGCATAGTCCGCGCCCTCCCCGAACCGCTTCATCCACGGCGGCAGGCTCATGACAAACTCCAAAAACGTCTTGTCCGCAAAGGGCACGCGCGCCTCCAGTCCCGCGCCACTGATGCTCTTGTCAGACCGCAGCAGGTCGAAGTAGCGCACGTCGCGCACCATGCGCGTGTTCTCTCTTGCAAAATCGTGGTCGCTCGGCGCTTTGGTGAACCCGCGGTACGACCCGAAAATCTCGTCGCTCATGTCGCCGCAAAATATCACCACATTGTCCGTGTTTTCGTAAATGTATTTGCTGACCAGGTAGTTGCCAACCGATGCGCGCACGGTGGTCGTGTCGTAGCTCTCAATCTGGTAAATGGTGGCGTCAATGGCATCCAAGAATTGCTGCTCCGTCAGGCACACCTCGTGGTGCCGCGTGCCCAGATGCTCCGCCACGCGCCGCGCCCACTTCAGATCCACGGAACCCTCCAAGCCGACGGCATACGTGTCCACAACAGTGCCTGGTTTAGCCATGTGCCTGACAACGAGCGCGGATACAATGGAGCTGTCTAAGCCTCCGGATAGGAGACAACCCACCGGGCGATCGCTCATCAGCCGCTTGCACACCGCCAGCTCAAACAAGTTGCGCACCAAGGTGCATGCTCTAAGTTCCAACTGCTCTTGGGTTGCATTAACATCGTCATGCAGCACAGCTGTGCCGAAATTGTACACGTATGGCACATCCAGCGCTTCATTCAGCGTGAGATCGTCGTAATACGACTGCAGAATCGTATCGAACTTGGATTCGCCGTCGCCTGCAACCTTGGACAGCGTCATGTAGCACCCACCAGGAAACTGCTCCACGTGCGCGCAGTGTTGCAGCGCCTTCATTTCACTCGCAACCGAAATGTCGTGAGCATAGTCGCTGGAACTGCCGGTGTAAAGCGACCTCACGCCAAACGGGTCGCGCGCAATGTGCACCAAGGCGCGCTCCGTGTCGATCAGAACCAGCGAAAAAACGCCGTCCAACTCTTTCAACGTCGCGCGCATGTCGCCATTGAATAGCTTGTACAAGTGGACAATGACCTCGCAATCCGATCCGCTAACACACTCGAACCCGTACTTATGACTTAATTTGGCATGGTTGTAAATTTCGCCGTTGCAAATCAGCTGGCAGCCCAGCAGGTTAAAGGGCTGGTCGCCGGTTGAACTGAGGCCATTGATGGCAAGGCGATGAAACCCGACGCAACGCTGGCCTTCAACAACGAACCGGCTGTTGTCCGGCCCGCGGTGCGATATTTTAGCAAAATTTTGTTGCAACCCGTTCAGTGTGTTCATGGGAACACGCGCACTCGACCCGATTGACTCATAGTAAAAAATGCCGCACATGATTCGAACCGCAGACTGTGAATGAGAGATCTGATAAACAATGCATAAAACTCTTTAAATGAATGTTGAAAAATATTAAATATTATATTTGCATATTACAATTAAACCCACAATCAATAACAACACACATAACCCATGTCGGACCGATTTTATGGCGTCCCCACTGGTGTGGCGCAGTGTCAACAAGAGCGAACCGAAGAGCTGAGCCGTCGCATGAGAGAACGCAACATTCCGTCGGCCCCTCTGCAACCGCAGCTGGGTGCGCGACCCGTGTTGACCAAATACACTATTATGCCCATTCTGGACCAGCGCGCCCAAACAACCGTGCCCATCATGAACTTTCCGATATACAACCCGGAACAAGTGTTCAATCCCGGCAGCGCGGTTGCGCCGTGGTCAGGTTACGCAACGGCGGTCAACGTGGAATCCACACTGCGCAACCAGTTTTTTGGGCTGCAAAAATGCGACCAAGCCGAATACGTCCCGTCGTCCAAGAGCGACCTGTACAACGTGCGCATTGACTCGCGCCAGATTCCGCAAACGCATCCGCTCTTATTTAGGACCGAACGGTTTGACCCCATGAACCCGGATTGCTTCAACCTGGCAAACCGCACGTTCAACAATTCCACGCGCACGGAACTTAAGAATGTTGAATGAATGTAAACTTTTTTAAATGCATAGTATATCATTTAATACTATAGATTTTATAAGAATGAGTGCGGCAAATCCGAACCCAATTGACCTGAGTTCGTTGAAGCACCAAACATATGGGTCAATGATTGCTCCAGAAGTTTCTGTAGTTGCAGTCATGATGAGACACATTGAACCATTGTTGATGTCGCTGGGTAATTTGAATGCACATGTTAATGCTGTCCTTAAAAACCAAGAAACTCATCGTAATACCACTCAAAGAATCAGAGTGAAAATGCTGGCTTATACTCCGGAAACCTTGCAGAGGTTTCTTGTAAGGTTGACACGCAGAATTGGAAGGTTAAATTCAACATTACAGCCACACCAACACATACCATTTGCTATTGCGGAAATACCACACATTGATGTTCTATGGCAACCATTGACAATTGACCCAATAACAAACGAGTTGTGTGTCGACAGTTCATTCAACGACAAATTGATTGAAGTAAATGCCCAAATCACCGATGCGTTCCTTGCTTTGAACCGGATCGGGAATGAAGATGCACCACCCCCGTCTAATAGATTTCTTCCTCATCCAGTGCGACGTTTCAATGCCAACTTGAGGGAACTGACTGCAGCATCCATTTCCCCCGGGGGCGCAGTGACGGCATCAACGTTGCATGTTCCAGTTGCGGCACATTCACCACGACCGCAACTGTCGCAACAACCACAGCAACTAGATCCAGAGTCGCCACCACGATCACCTTCCGGCGCGGATGACATGGATATAGGAGTAGCACCACAACCGGTGAATAGGTTGACTTATGCCGTGATAATTCATGGAGAGACAATGTCTCCCTCATGGGTTGAATATCCAATTGACCAACACTTGACTGATGTTCGATACACTTCTCCTCACGTGGGTCAAAGTGCCCCATTCGCATCAATCCGAATTGGAGGCGAAGTTACGGTCCATGGTTCAGAGTTCGTTTCGGCAGACAATCCGAATCAACCTGACCACTTTAACATTTTGCTAGGAACTTCTGGCGAACAATGTCCCCGAGGCAATGGATGGATTGGGTTAAATCCAATGCGATTTTTCTGTGATCCACCACACGAAGCGCGTGAGCGCAAACGACATCTTGTCCCTCAAACCGGAATATGGGCATTCAAGTCAGTGGATGATGTGATATTGGAAAAAAGAAATGTAATTGATTATGCACAATTGAACCAGTTGTACAAGACCGACCAGAGTTATGGAACATACAAGACATTGTTTGACATAATAAAAAAGGATGTGGAACAAGTTCGTCTAATTACACAACCGTCAGTGGCATTCAGAATAAACATTGTTTTTCATGTTTGTCGTGCTGGTCATTTCCATGTCGGGAATACGATCGCACAACTTGGAATTGTTAATAAATTCATGGTTCGAGACACGTCCACGTCCATCATTCGCCCATATTTATACACATATCCAAATAGTGCGCGCATCACAACAGTGCAACAGTTGCCGCCCACGCATGTCATTGAAATGCTTTGGTTTAATTTTCAATCGAGTCAACAAGTTGTTAACATGCAGCCATTGGGAGTTCGCAATGTGCGACAGGGGTTGCATTTTGTGTCTCAAGGGTGTTTTTACAATTTAATGGTTTATCTTGGGATAATAACGCATCATGCCGGAGAAGTCTTAACGTTAATTCAAAATGAAGGAATAACTTCCAGAATGTTTCTGAATTTCGTTGATTTGATGAATAGGAATAGGAGTGATGGCAACATTTTAAGACGTTTCGACCGGGACAGATCAGCTTTTATACTCGAACGTCTTCCAATTGTTCCAATTGAACCAGATATAACACTTGTTCCCACCAATGGAATTTCCAAATTATTGCACATCATGCTAACAATGTCTGCTAAGTTAAATCAAGTCATGACAGAAGGCACGACGCCACAGGCTTGTGCAATTTTGGTGAAGTTAATGCACAGACGACGATCACCAGAACTAGTGGACGCCGAAGAAATTGGACACTGGGTGGCATTCACACTGGATCCAGTTGACTGGACTGAAGCAGGTGCGCCCTGGAGATTCGTGGACCCACAGGGGTTGTCAATCCAAACTGCGCATCGTCTGGATGGGTCGACCTACTCTTACACAGTTCCAATGTCGTTTAAACGACTGCGAACATTGGGTGAATTGTGTTTATTATTAAACGAATTTGTGCTAAAATTCAGCCACATTGACTTATTTTACATTGCAATGCCACAAGACGAAGCTCAAGGATTGATTTTTCCGGCTGACACAATCACGCGCAGTGGCATTCCTCGGGGAGGCAAGCACCGCATTACCAAGAAACGCTTGAAAAAAGGCAAAACTAAAACCAAAACCAAATCCAAATCCAAATCCAAATCCAAATCCAAATCCAAATCCAAATCCAAATCCAAATCCAAATCCAAATCCAAATCCAAATCCAAATCCAAATCCAAATCCAAATCCAAATCCAAATCCAAATCCAAACTTGTTTGATAATCATTCAAAAATATTCATATGAATCAAATGAATCATATGATAAAATAATCCGAACCCAATTGTCTGTGTTGCTTAAAGCGAACCGAGCATTGCGCCGACGTAGCCGGACGTGTAATAGTACACCACGGCAAACACGACGGCATGCACGAACGCAACCACGTGCTTGGAACCGTTGGGCGGGATGCGCAGCAGCACGTTGGGGCTGAGCACGTAAAACAGGAAAACCAAATAGATGAAGCTGGAAATGTTGAACATTGTGTCTATGGGGGTTATAATGTATGTAAATAAAAAAATAAAGGGATTTGGTTTTGGTTTTGGTTTGCTAAAAACAAATGAACCAGCGCACTAAAGTTTCTTCTTTGTTTTTTGTTTTGAATCCGCCGATTTTTGTTTTTGCAGCTTGAACGACCCCGGTTTTGCAGCGCCGTTGAAAAATTCGTTCAAGTGTTCCATGATTTTCTTGCTAATGATTCGGTCGATTTCTTGTTCCATCGGGTCTTTTGGAACATGCGCATCCTGAAACCGTTGCATGAACTGCAAAATGCGACTTCTAAAGTGTTCTGTGCCACCAATGCCAACAACGGTGGTGCGCAGCGCGGTCGATTGCATGAACCGGTCCACCAACGTGTGCACGCTGAGCTGATGCACGTACGGCTTCACATTGATGTAATACACCTGGTCGTGCTCCATTTGCGAATGCATTTGGTCGTCCAAAAAGCACACTTCCACGTTGGACGGCAGCTTGGTGCACCGCATGAAATCGTCATACGTCTTGTCGTGCGTGGTGCGGCCCATTTCTATGATTTTGCCGTTGATTTTGAACGCCGCCACAATTTTGTCAAACACGTTCCCCCCCAGTTTGTGTTCTATGTATCGAATGATGTGTTCCACCCACTCTCGCGGCCCGCTGTTGTTCGTGTAAACCATGATCCCGCAGCATTCATTCGCCTCTTTCTTCATTTTCAGGAACCGCAAAATGTCCATGATGTTGGGACGCAAGAATTCGGGGAACGCGTTCATCAAATGGTCAAAGTGCGCGTATTGCGCGCTGGGGTCGTTGCTCCACGACGTTTTGGTCAGTGCATCGCAAAAGATGCCCAGCTCAACAAAGTATCCAATGGTTTCGTCCACATCCAGCACCACTATTTTTTTTGAGGCGATTGTCGTTGTCATGGCAATTTCCACTAAATGTTTATGTGCGCGTGTGCAAGCTATAATAATTCTATATTTAAAATTACATGACTATTTGTGTGTTTCATGCACAGTCAAAAATATTTTTTTTTATAAGTGTTTAATAGGAAACCGGGTTGCACGTTTTTGTTTTAGGGTTTAGGCATTTCACTTAATTCAATTTAATTCAATTAATTCCATTGAGAAACATGGCCAACATGAAAATGACAAAATCAGATTATGAGAAGATTCTCTCGTATTATAAAATTCCAACTGCCAATTTAAGCAGCTCCGACGTGAAACGAAAGGCGGAAGAGATTTTGGCAACCAAGTTGTGCAAGTGCATCAAGGCCGTGGAGAAAAAAGTGGGCACTCAAAATGCAATTGCGCTTTGCACCACCAGCGTGTTCGAAAAAAAGGGATTGAAATACTTTGACATGTCGTGCAAAGGGCGGGCCCAGTTCCATCCTCGCAAGGGAACCAGTGGGCGAAGACGGCATGCATCATTCATTGCCAAAACACGAAAAAATATTATATCTGCAAATTGATATCCGCGCATTGCACTGCCCGCATCACATGGTGTTTTTTTTTATTGCCGATTTGGCATTGTCGTTTGCACTCAAGGCAACGACATGGTGTTTAGGAAAAACATATGACGGGGTCGTCTATCTCATTGCGAGATCCAAGACGCCACCACCACATGCAACTTATGATATAAGCGACGAGGATGATTGCATCATCGTCCGTTCAAATGCTCCAACATGAAAGCGCGTTGCTACGCATTTATGTGCATTTTGTTTTATATTTATGCATCTGCTTCATCATCCAAATAATCCATTGCGGTAAGGATGACGCGTTCTTGCGGACTCAGTCGCTGAAAAATGACGGATTCGTCCATGACGACGTGAAACATCGCGGGGTTGGGATGCGTTTTGCACAAAAGCTGCACCCCTTTTTGGCCGATTTTGATATCGCAGATGATGCCGCCCCTTGCAAGAGAGAGCTTTGCCGGGTTTTTCAAATCAATCCATCGAATGTATGACCCGTGCAACAATCCATTCAAATCATCCACGTGTCGATAATCTCTCAGTTTGTGGAAGTAGTCTTCCAAAATGGATTGATTGAGTCCAAGTTGTTGCAACTGGCGCAACTTTTCTGCATTGATTTTGCGCGTGGTTAAATTTGAGATGGATTCATTGTTTTCATTTTCAAGCGCTTTTTCGAGCGCGGTCATGTCGACTTGTGCTGCACTCGTGTTCATTTTGATGCGCGTGCCATTACCTTGCAGTCTGTGCATTGTGTTTATATTTTTTATCCAAAACATAAACAATATAAACCGAATTCTTATTATTATTATAACGTTACATGTTTAGAATATTTCTGAAATTTATCAAAAGGTCAATGCAATTCGTTCGCCCACCCAGAGAGGATGGAGGGGGCATTGCCATGACCACCACAGCAACCACCCGAATGGAACTGAATCCCGTAGCGCCAGCGTCGACTGCCATTGTTGTGCCTGTGCCTGCCATGGTTGACCCTGTGCCTGCCATTGTTGACCCTGTGCCTGCCATTGCTGTGCCCGCGGATGATTACAGATATGAAAATGACATGGAAGTCATCTGCAAATGGAATTCGGCTGCAAAAGACGATGTGGCGCCGTTGATCGCAATGGTTCGTCAACTGCTTTTGTTTTCAGACTGCAAAAAAATGACGGTTCGCTCATACGCAACGACCAATGATGACATTGTGCATTATGTTGGCAAGATAAAACGCCGCCCAACGCTTCTAATTGATGTGTCCCACATTGACATCCACAACCATCCGCAAATTTACATGATGTACCGCAACATGCGCTCCATAGTTGGCATGCATCGAGTGTCCAATTTCATGGTGCGCGTGGAACACGCATTTGACAATTCGCAAATACAGTCCGAACATTTTGTTGTTTCAAAACTCATGAACATTTCAAATAAATCAGACGTCGTGCCATATGTGATGCCAGATGTGGTGGTTGGTTCCGGAATCGATTCAATTCACCACATTGTCTTGCCGATTCACGTGAATTTGAGAAACATTCAAAAAATACCGCCCAGTGTCCGCACAATATTCCATCACATTTCATACAGCATTCAGCCGGTAGTGTGTCAATCTCACACATTGGACACTTGGCTCAAACGCGAACCGCATGCCACAAATGCCCAAATCATGCATTTGTGCATTCAAATGGCAGAAGCACTGGTTTACTTGCATGATTTAAACATCGTGCACAGCGACATCAAACCCGCAAACACGTTGGTGAAAAGGGACGACTCTTCTCCATCATCCCTGTCGCTTTACTTGATTGACTTTGGAATGTCCGGAAATGCTGGCGTCAGTGATGGAACCGGAGGAACCAAGCCGTTTTGTGCGCCAGAAACTGGAAACGGGTTCAACCCATCAGTGAACATGGACGCATACGTGTGGAAAAAACTGCAAAAACATCACGACGTGTGGTCCATGGGGTTGATGTTTATGACCATGATCGTGTTTCGCAAATTGTATCTTTTTTCGAAAGATTACCCCCTCAATTTCTTCAATGCCGAACAAAGCGGACACATCAATCCGGAATGTTTTAATGCAATTCAAAATGAACCCATGCGGGACTTGTTTCGGCGTGCACTTTTGCCAGCGGAAGATCGCATAACTGCTGCTGATTTTTTGATTTTAGCCAGAAGCATTGACGTTGATTGCATCGGTTGCAGCAGCAGCAGTGGCAGCAGTGGCAGCAGTGGCAGCAGCAGTAGTAGTAGCAGTGGCAGCAGTAGCAGCAGCAGCAGAAGTGGCGACGAGAGTTGATGCAGGGGCAAACGCGGTTATTTTCTTTTCAATTGTGTCGCGTTTCACGTTTTGCTGTTGCAGTAGCCACATGCAAAGCTTGTCCAGCACGCTGACGGTGTTCATGTAAGTTCTGTATTTGAAACAGCAAATGGTTGCCCCGGGCATTGTTTCTGGGAATTTAATGCTGCACCACCAATATGCTGGTATATAAATGATTTGACCGGCGCGCAGCTCCACATCCATCGTCTTGATTTTATCAAAATCAGCGCGATATTCGGCCTGCACTTGCCACGGGTTCACGGGAGACCGAAACTCGAAATTGTCATAGTCTGAAACTGGATACAGGTACTTGCTGGCATGGGGGGCGATGAGTCGCATCTTCACGCTGCCATGCGTCACCAAGTAGTAGTTGCGATAATTCAGCTCATACCGCAGCGGGGTTGTGGTGCCCGGAGATGCGCACATGAAATCATAGGCGCATTTGGAGACCATTGGCGGGCGCAAAAACGCGTCGTTGTATTTGAATGTTTTCACAAGACCCGTTTCTTCCAAAAAGTCGCCGTTGTTTTCGCTGATGTAGCGCGACTCTTTGTCGCTTCGAAATGATTCGGCGGCGGCGTGCAGCGTGAGCGGGACGTATAACTCGGTTGCATCGGCTTCATCCGCCGCATCCTTCACGTTGCGAAGTCGCACGTCGAATGCACCGTATGCGGCGCGAATTGCGCTCAGCGTGCACGATTCCATCAACCGCTCATTCGGATAATCAAACAGCACCGGCTGTCGCAAGTCGCACACTTCTTCCAACTTGTCTTTGGATGGTTGGTCGATTTCATACACTTCCAGATCATTGCTGGTTTTCATGTGAAAGTAAATGTGCAAGTAAAAAAAGAGAATCACACAAAATATTAAAATGGCAAACACTGATTGCATTTCGGGATTGATACTATTATTGTAACGCGTGATGTTTTTTTAAATACTTATGTTTATTTATATGCTACAATAATTTCATATAAATATTACGAGGCACATTGATGCGCGCGGTTTATGGATCTATCACGTCCATGTGAATGTTCTCTCCCGACTCTTCTTCCAAATCGGAGGAATGCGGCACAGATGCAGCGGCAGTAGCAGGGACAGGGGCAGCGGCAGTAGCAGGGGCAGATGCAGGGGCAGCGACAGCGGCAGTAGCAGGGACAGAGGCAGCGGCAGTAGCAGGGGCAGATGCAGGGGCAGCGACAGCGGCAGTAGCAGGGACAGGGACAGCGGCAGCGGCAGTAGCAGGGGCAGCGGCAGTTGTGGTCAAATTTTGACTAATCAATTTCAACAACATCACGTTCATTTCATTGATAGTCTTTTGTTGGGCGTGAAGCAATTCGCGCAATTCTCGGTTGTCGTTTTGCACGGTGTCGATTTGTTCAATGATTTCGGACAAGTTGGAGTTGGACATGATGTTGTCCACGATGCCGGAGACAAACTCGTCGTCGACGAGGAGAGACTGTTTGGTTTGTTCCAATCCAACGTGTCCGGCAAACCCCTCCGGCAATCCATCGGGCAATGACCCGGATTCAATGCAATTCAAACGGTTCTTAAGTTCATCAATGGTTTGACTTTGTTGAAACAACAGCGTGTCCATTTGTTTCATTAGATAAATGGGAGGCATTGGCCATGTCAGTCCGGGAGTTTTGCCAGATGTCGCTTTTTGAGTTCCAGATGGTTGCTGCATTTTCTGCTGTTGTTGCTGCTGCTGTTGCTGCTGTTGCTGCTGTTGCTGCTGTTGCTGCTGTTGCTGCTGTTGCTGCTGTTGCTGCTGTTGCTGCTGTTGCTGCTGTTGCTGCTGTTGCTGTTGCTGCATTTGCTGCATTCGCTGTTGCTGCATCATGAATTGTTGTCGTTGAGCCGGCGTCATGTTTGCTAAAGAAGGTGCAGACACAGGCGCAGATCCAGGTCGTTGCAAAGGCTGTTGCTGTTGCTGTTGCTGCGTCAACGGCGGCTGAAGCTGATTGGCGCGACGTTTCTTGGCCGCAGAAATGGATGCTGAACTACTCATGAATGCGACTTGATCTTGATTTGTTTAAATGGTCATGACACTATAATTTTATATTATTTGCGCATTAATCATTTTATTTGCGCGATTGAAATGCTAAAACCAAAACAATGGCAAAAAAATGATTTTCAATAAAAATTGAAATCAGTTAAACACAAAATGCCGGTCTATGTATCATACTGATTTCAGTGATGGCAGTAGCAGTGGAAGCATCAGCAGTAGAAGAAAATTCATTCCGTTTATTCGATTTTCAAGTGCGCGATGAAGTGCCGGGCACAAACAGTCGCAGCAGCAGCAGCAGCGGCGGTTCCAATGGTCTTGCAAAACACAACAAGGACAAAAAAAGGTTTGTTATTCAAATGTTCGGCATCAATGAACAAGGCAGCACGTGTTGCATCAGCGTTGCAAATCATGAACCCTTCTTCTATGCAAAAGTGCCGGAATCGTGGGGCTTTGATGCCAAGGCGCGCTTCATAACCGACCTGAAAACCGCGCTCGGAAAATACAGCGAAGATTCCATACTGGTGGATGACTGCAAGCTCATTCGACGCAAGGCGCTCTACGGGTTCGATGGCGGCAAGGAGCACAAGTTCATCCTTCTCAAATTCAAAAACATGGCAACCATGAACCGTGCGAAGAACCTCTGGTATGACCACAAAGGCACCGAAATGCGCCTCAATCCGCACGGTTACAAGGGCACCCAAATTTACGAGGCCAACATTCCGCCCCTGTTGCGCTACTTCCACATCAAGGATATCAGCCCATCCGGCTGGGTCAAGGTCAAAGGTCAACCCATCGAATCCAACAAGCAGACCACCTGCCGGTTTGAATATCATGTCGGCCACAAGGACGTTGTTCCACAGCCGGAAAAGGAAACCCTGGTTCCCTACAAAATCATGAGCTTTGACATTGAGGCCAGCAGCAGCCACGGCGATTTCCCCGTGCCCATCAAAACCTACAAAAAACTCGCCGCCAACATCGTGGACGCGTGCTTAAGGGACCCCGTTAATGCGGCAACCCAGTCCGAAGTGCATCGCATGATTCGCACGGCATTCCACGACCCGAAAAGCGGCAGCAGTCCGTTGTTCACGTTGCACGAAGACATTGACCGCATTTACACCAAGACGGTCCCCGCGTCGGAACGCTTGGATGCCATGTTCGAGCGCATGTGGACCACGCCGGTTCAAACGCTGATCGAAGAGGCCGACCCGGAGGTCATGCAAGCCAACACCATTGAGCGCATGTTTGAAAAAATGAAAGCAGAAGCCGACGCCGACGCCTTGGCGGAAGGCGATGATGCGGACGATGACGACGGCGCAAATGCAGACGATGGTAGAAGCGTGTTCACCACTGCAACGGCGCAACCCTCTTGGGCAAAACCCAATAAGGCCGCTGCATCTGCATCATCATCATCTGCATCATCAAGCGCCTGTTCCATTCCCGACATGCTGCGGTCCTCCGCACTGGATCGCGAAACAAAAATCAACCACATGAACGACGCGCTCATGGCCGTGTTCCCGCCAGTGGAGGGCGACAAAACGACATTCATCGGTTCCACGTTCCTGCGATACGGCGAAGATCGACCTTATTTGAACCACTGCCTGGCCCTCGGCACCTGCGACCCTGTTCCCGGCGCAGAAATCGTCAGCTGCAAGACCGAGCGCGCGCTGCTGCAAGCGTGGACCGCCCTTGTCCAGCGCGAGGACCCCGACATCATCATCGGCTACAACATCTTCGGATTTGATTACCAGTTCATGTTTCACCGTGCCCTGGAAAACCACGTGGAGGACGAATTTCTGAAGCTGTCGCGCAATGCCGACGAGTTTTGCGGCAAGCGCGATTTCAAAACCGGGCGTGTCAGCATTGACGAAACGAGCATTGCCCTGGCGAGCGGCCAGTACGACCTGCATTACATCGGCATGCCGGGGCGTCTTCAAGTTGACATGTACAACTACTTCCGCCGCGACTACAACCTCACGTCTTACAAGCTCGACTACGTTGGGTCTTACTTCATCGGCGACGATGTGAAGTCCATTGAACACCGCGTGGAAGCCCGGGGAACATTGGTTCCCCGCACCCCTCCTTCTCAACATTGGGAATTCAATGATCGAATGTCCCCCCCCTCCGAATATGATGGAAAGGTCACGCGCATTTTCAGCAAGAATCTCACGGGGCTCGAGGTCGGCAACTACATTGAGCTGGAGGAGACCGGCCATTCCACCGACCCCTACAAGGACGGCCAAAAATTCCAAGTCGTGGCCATTGACCGCAGCGCCGGCCACTTTGAAATCCTCGGGCACGAAACGCCCGACCTGAAGAAGCACGTGCGATGGGGCGTGTCCAAGGACGACGTCACGCCGCAGGACATTTTCCGCATGACGAACGAAGGCCCCGGGCCGCGCGCCGTCATCGCGAAATACTGTATTCAGGATTGCAACCTCGTCCACCATCTCATGAAGAAGGTGGACGTCATCACCGGATACAACGAGATGGCCAAAATTTGCAGCGTGCCCATCAGCTTCCTGGTCATTCGCGGGCAGGGCATCAAGCTGACGAGCTACATGGCCAAAAAGTGCCGCGAGAAAAACACGCTCATGCCCGTCATCGACAAGGGGCCGTCGGGCGAGGGCTACGAGGGCGCAATCGTGCTGCCGCCGAAGCGCGGTCTCTACCTGGACAACCCCGTGGCCTGCAACGATTACTCGTCGCTGTATCCGTCGTCCATGATCAGCGAGAACTTGTCCCACGACAGCAAAGTGTGGACCAAGGAATACGACCTGGACGGCAACATGATTCGCGAGACGGGCGAAAAAGACCCGAAAACTCGGCAGCACATTTACGACAACTTGCCCGAGTATGGCTACGTGGACGTGGAATACGACACCTATCGCTGGAAGCCCAATGCCCGTGGCAAGATGGAGAAGCACCTGAGCGGCAAAAAGGTGTGCCGGTTTGCGCAGTTCAAGGACGGCACGAAGGCCATTCTGCCGTCCATTCTGGAAGAGCTGCTCGCCGCGCGAAAATCCACGCGCAAGCTGGCGGAGCAGCAGTCCGACCCCTTCATGGCCAACGTGCTGGACAAGCGGCAGCTGGCTTACAAGGTCACCGCGAACTCGCTGTACGGACAGTGCGGTGCCAAGACCAGCACGTTCTATGAAGTGGACGTGGCGGCTTCCACCACGGCAACCGGACGCAAGCTGCTGACGTATGCCAAGCGCATGGTGGAGGAGGTGTATGGCAACACCGAATGCCAAACGAGCAAATATGGCATCGTGCACACGCGGGCTGAATACGTGTACGGCGACAGTGTGGCGGCATACACTCCAGTGTATGTCCGATTGGGCGGAGTCATTGATGTTTGTCCCATTGAAGCGCTTGCAGAAAAATATGGCGCGACTCCGAATGAATGGTCCGACTGCAAAGAAGATGGCAAACAAACCAAGCAGGTTTGCGAAATGATGTGCGGCGTGGAAACGTGGTCGGAAAAGGGATGGACCCGTCTTCATCGCGTTATTCGGCACGTGCTCGCCCCTCACAAAAAAATGATGAGAATCATTACGCACACTGGAATTGTTGATGTGACGGACGACCATTCTTTGATTCTCTCAAACGGTGATGAGATTTCACCAAAAAATGTGGAGATTGGAACCAAATTGCTGCATTGTGCGTTGCCGCAGCCACAACCCGCATCCGATGAAGTGCCAGTGATCACTGTTGAACAAGCCAGAGTCATGGGGTTCTTCTTTGGAGATGGAAGTTGCGGAGAGTATGATTGTGATTCTGGCAAAAAATGTTCATGGGCATTGAACAATGCCTCGATGGAATTCATACATAAATATCTAGAACTATGCAAAATCGCTTACCCAGATTTGGATTGGACCTACAACGACACTCTGGAAAGTTCGGGGGTGCACAAAATTGTTCCAAAATCAAAAAAATATGGAAGCATTGTGGAATTTGTGAAATTGTATAGGAACATGATGTATTACCAAAAATGCAAAATCATCCCAACCAGCATCCTCAATGGCACGAGAGAAGTTCGAGAAAGCTTTTGGAACGGCATGTATGATGCTGACGGCGACAAAGACAAAAATGGATACAATCGAATTGACCAAAAAAATCAAATCAGCGCTGCATGCATATGTTTGTTGGCTCAAAGTCTTGGATGGAAAACATCATTGAACACGCGTTCAGACAAGATGGACATTTATAGAGCGACCATGACAACCGGCGTTCAGAGAAAATGTCCCGATTCCATCAAGAAAATATTAACATTGCCGGTTGTGGAGAATCAATGTGTTTACGATTTGACCACAGACAATCATCATTTTGCGGCTGGAATTGGAAACATGATTGTTCACAACACGGACTCTGTATTCTACACGTTCAATTTGTCCAACAAGGACGGAACACCCATTCGCGGCAAGCAGGCGTTGGAAATCACGATTGAACTCGCGCGCCAGGTGGGCGACATGGCGTCGGCTTTCTTGAAGGCACCGCACGGGTGGGTGTATGAAAAGACGCTCATGCCTTTCGGTTTATTACAGAAGAAGCGCTACTTCGGCATCTTGTATGAGACGGACCCAAACAAGGGCAAGCCGAAGAGCATGGGCATCGTGCTGCGTCGCCGCGACAACGCACCCATCGTCAAGGACGTGTATGGCGGCCTGATTGATATTCTGACGAAGCAACAAGATCTGGAGGCAGCCGTGCATTTCGTGCGCGACTCGCTGCAGTCCCTCGTGGACGAGCGCGTGCCCATGGACAAACTCATCATCACAAAATCGCTGCGTTCCACGTATAAAAACCCGCAGCAAATCGCGCACAAGGTGCTGGCGGACCGCATGGGCAAACGCGACCCGGGCAACAAGCCGAGTTCGGGCGACCGCATCCCTTTCGTGTACATCCACAATCCGGACAAGAAGGCGCTGCAGGGGGAACGCATCGAGACGCCGGACTACATTCGGGCCAAGCGTTTGAAACCGAATTACTCGTTTTACATCACGAACCAGATCATGAAGCCGGTTGCGCAGCTGTTCGGCCTCGTGCTGGAACAAATGGCGGCGTTTCGGCGCAAGAAGGCGCGCTTCTTGGAGGAGCTGGAATCGGTGCGGAGCAACTGGACGGACACCGATGACAAGCTGCAGAAGAAGCTGGACGACCTGCGATTCCGCGAAGTGAAAGAGCTCATATTTGACGACTACTTGCGCCAGGCAGACAACCTGGCGAAATCAAATAAGAGCATAACGGAGTTCTTCAAAACCAAAACTAGTAAATGAACTGAAACAATGAAGGTGCATGTGCAAAAAAAGAAAATTATCTGCGATATGAACGATAGTGTGAACGATTTATAATTATTTTTTTATGAATTCTTTTTGATGTTTTGCGAGTTTTTGGTTTGTTCATACTTCTTCGTCTGAGTTTTCTTCCACCCATAAAACCAATTACATGACCTCTTCCACTTGTTGGACTGTGCCTGACTGCAAGATCCGCCGGGTCAGAGCTTGGAACATGTCTGCACCCAATAAACACGACATACACGTTGTCATTTCCAGAATATTCGCGAATTTTACCAAAAAGTTCATCTGAACGAATTAGTGTATGTCCAGTTGTTACTGATTTGTAATCAGAATAAAATGTAGAACGATGAATAGAGACAAGGACATTGTGTGTTAATACTCGAGTTAATTTAAGAGCAGGAATGTCTTTTTTATCAATGGCATATTTTGTTTTCAAGGCCACAAATATATCACTAAGTGTATCTTCGCTTGATTTCTTATCTTTCTGATATCTCATAACCCATTTGAGTTGTGGATCTTCAAGCCGTGTGTCATGCCTGATAACCAACTGCAATATTTCTTCGCGCAACCTTTCGACATCCTCTATGGCATGAGAACAAAATTCATTGATTGAATCTCCAAATTGAATTGCACTTTTATAGCGTTCGCGATTTTCATGCAAACTGTCAATGTCTGATTGGACAATTTGTCCACCTGAATGGCGTATAATTAAATCGTCAGTTGGACATGCAATAAACCCCTGTCCTGGCAACCGTTTTTCAATCGCAATTATAGCTCTATCTTTGTCGATTGTTTCACGATACAATTGCATGCCAGGATTGACCTTCTGTCCAAGAATAACATCGCTGACATCCATGCCTGTTTCATGGGTTGGAGAGAATTCATATATGGCTGAATGCACTAAAGCACCTGGGAGGAAACACATTTGAACTGTCATTTCTGCCTGGTGTTTTCTTTGTCTAAAATCACACGGTTGTCGTTTGCCATTATGAGTTGCGTACACAATTCTCATCGCACTCAGGCGGGACAACAATCCCATTACATCTGAATCGGTTGGCAGAACATGATGTGCAAAACCACGACTATCACGCTGAGGACCATATTGACTGAACAGGTGTCTGAACATGTCGATTGGAATCTGTCCATCTTTCACATGAATTGTTTGGTTCATCTGGGTCAAAGTGGTGACTGTCATGTTTGTTGGAAGTGCCCTTTGTTCACTGGGATATATGACTTCCGAATGGTTCGCCACAATAAATAATCTATTATAAGATTCATCCGTAGATGATGCCGTCATTAACGCGTTTCTTGATATATAATTTATTATTATTATTTTATTTAATCAACATCGTCGATATTTCTCGGGCCTGGTGCTGGTGCTGGTGCTGAACCTGAAGCGCCTGGCCTGGACATCAAATCAAACGAAAACACAATTGAATCATCATTCACTGTGTTCAATTCGAACCCAGGAAGGTTTCCACTGTTTCGCAGCAATTCATTGTAAAATGTGTTAATGTTGATATCAGATTCGAGTGGAATGCTTATTCCGCGCATGGGTTCGGGAGCAGCAGTGGCCGGAGGAGCAGTGGCCGGAGGAGGAACATCATGAGTAGAGCTCATTAGGTCGTGTCTACATGTGGGACATGTGTTATTCATGCGCAGCCATTGCATCAAACTATCTGGGCTGAATATGTGTCCGCAATGCCGAATGCGCACAACACGCTGATTGGGTTCAAACGCGTCTTGTGTGATTGAACACACAGTATTCAGTGGATTTACTATATTTTGAAAATGCGCAAATTCTTCTATTCTCTCGTTTAATTCTGCTTGTGTCAACCTTGGTTCTTCTGGTTGGTACAACATTCCCATTAGCGCATTCACAATGTTGTTTTCCAGGGTTGTTCCCAATGGTGGAGTTCTCAACGGTGGAGTTCTCAACGGTGGAGTTCTCAACGGTGGAGTTCTCAACGGTGGAGTTCTTGCATGACTCCTCCATGCATTTATTGGCGGTTGCTGTTGTTGCTGTTGTTGCTGTGGTTGCTGTGGTTGTTGATGTGGTTGTTGATGTGGTTGTTGTTGTGGTTGATGTGATTGTGGTGATTGCCGTGGTTGTGGTTGCCGTGGTTGCTGTGATTGCCGTGGTGGTTGCTGTTGTGATTGATGTGGTGGATGAGGAATGAGAAGCCATGGATATGGGTTTGAATTGATTGAGGTTTGAGTCCCATGCAACGCACGTTCCAATACATGAAACATGTGGTTCGAATGATATGTGAAATGGGTATAACTTTGAATCAAGCTTTCATACATGGCAAACAATCGTGCATTGTAAAAAGGAATGCTGTTTGCATCATCTTGTGCCGGGAATGGTTGTCCTTGTGTTTGCGAGCGACCTTGTGTTCGATTTCCGCGTCGGCCAGGCATTTTGTGTAAATTGCTTATTTACACTGAATCATCTTTATTTTTTTAAGCACAAACATAAATATATATTCTATGAATTAAAAAAGTGAACACCTACAATGAGTTTCGATCTCACCACCTCCGAGATTAGATAACCATCCATTCATTCGGACGATGTCTGCGGTCATGCACACATTGTCATTTATTTGATTAGACGATGTTTGGGTGTCCGGCGCTCTTCCACTGAGCTTTGTAGGTTTGTTATTAACTCTGTGCGTGGACACAGAGGCTCTGGTGCACTGAATGCACCTGTGCGACGTTGATGTTGTTTTACCACCTGCAGGTATCGATCCCGCACCGTTCTTTGAATGAGAAAGAGAGATAACCATCAGATATTCGGACCATGCGTGAAGCAGTGTCAATTGTTCACCGACGATGTTTTACGTCCGCCATGGAGGTGGTTTGCAAAGGTTGCTCCGTTTAACGTCCAGCTCGACGGCCAACTTCTGTAAAGCTGGCGAATTGGAATATACCGGAGATAGGGTTCGAACCTACGACCTCGGGGTTATGAGCCCCGCGCGCTTCCTCTGCGCCACCCCGGTGTAAGATGCTCAAGTTTAATGTCGCTTGCGCTATGACAACCAGCTTCTCTAAAGCTGGCGAAGAGTGCGCGGCGGCCCCTATCTGAGTGAGACACGCACACAATGATCCAGCTTGACGGTGAATGCGTTCTGCGCCACCCCGGTGTAACATGCTCTAGTGCCTTGATGCACCGATGCGATGTGTGTGATAGATGCCGGAGACAGGTTTCGATCCTGTGACCTTCCGCTTATGAGGCGATAACCATCAGTCTTTCGGACGTTCAAAGTCGAATGGGATGACCGACGGTGGTTGAGACGCTCTGCCGCTGAGCTACTCCAGCATAATATTGCTCAAGTTTAATGTCGCTTGCGCTATGACAACCAGCTTCTGCAAAGCTGGCGAAGTGAAGAAATTCCCCCGGTCAGTTTCGATCTGACGACCTCCGGCTCATAAGGCGATAACCATCAATCATTCGGACTTTATGCAAGTCGAATGGAGCGACTGACGATGTTTTACGGCGCGCTTCCACTGCGCCACAGGGGATTAAGTGTCTTGTGTCTTGTGTCTTGAATTGGATCTTGGACCAGGGACCAGGGAAATTTTTTGGATGCACCCCTAAGAATTTGTTGATGTGGGCACTACCGTTTTTTCCCTTCTGTTTCGCAGTGGCACTCGTGGGATTCGAGCTTGCGACATGTTGATTGCTGGGTTGTCAGACACCTCGTCTGACAACTGAGCCATGCGCCACAACTGCTTGGAACATCATGTGGCGAAATAGGTATAGTAAGATGTGAAAAAAGTGGGGGTTTCTGGATGACCCCCCCCCCTGCACTCGGTCCGACATTACAATGGTCGTATCATGCCGGACATTGGTTTTGGTGAAAATGAAGGAACTTCTTGACGTGGTTGAACCGGAAGAGGAACCGCCAGCTTCGGGCTCGGACACGCACGGTTGAAATTGGTCGTGTTGCCGTTGAATGCATTGATGTTGAATGACCACTTGGCACAAGGCGACGAAACCGCGTCGTCAAAAGATGGATGGGTGTTCAAAGACATTTTATGAAAGGATGTGATATTTTATTTTTATATCATTCGCGTTTAGTAATTGAAAATGAAAATGTCGCAATTCATTGGATTTCAACATTTCGATATCATTGCTTGTGTTTGTCAATTTGTATGTTCTTAATGAACCCTTTTATGATTTTTTTGTGCGCATGATCATCGTTTTCGATGTTTTTGTACAGCTCTTTGCACAGGGCTAAATACTCGACCTGCAGCTTTTCCTTGGTTTCCCACCCGGGGTGCGCGTCGATCCAATCCTGAATGCGTTTGATTTGATAGCAGGATGTTAAATAAATGAATTTTTTGATGTTGGCAAAGTCTTCGTCTTTCTCCCACTCGTCGTTTTTTATGTACATGGTTTCACGCTTCGCGTCGGTGCAGTGGATCGGGCGCTTGTGCACCGCCATGCCTTTCAGGTTGTTCACGATGATGGAGCTCACGCCTTCGATGATGCCGTTGTTCTTCGTGAATTCCAAATCTTCGACCGTGATGTTGAGAGATTTTACGAAATCACTAAGTTTAATTGCATCCTTGCACTCCGTGTTCAAAAACACCTGCAGGTTGAATTGTTGATTGTTGGTGGTGTTGTTGTTATTTATCACCGTGTTTCTCTCTTTGCTCAACTCTATGAGCTGTGTTTGCAGCGTTTTGTTCTGCTCCATGAGCTGTTCCACAATCTTCATCATGTTGAATTCGGTGGATGCGGTTGCTGATGCAACGGCTGGTGTGGTGGATGATGCGGCACACGATGCAGCGGCTGGTATAGTGGATGCAGCGGCCGATGCACTTGATGCATTATTCAGTTTTTTGATGCACTTGGTGGTGATTTGTTCTTCCATCTCACACATGATTACAAGGCTGCTTGTTGTTTCCGTTGCCGCTTTTGCCTTTTGCGCGCACTTCTGCTCATGATACCACAAACTGTTTCGGGCGTCATATCCTTTTCCACAATGCGGACATGAATGCGATTTTTTCGAGCCACACACAGGCATGTATTCACATTTTTTTTCATGATACCATTTACCGGAACGGGTTGTAAAAGTTTTGGGGCAGTGGTCGCATTTGTAATTAGCAACCGGAGATTTAATACACGTTTTCATGTGATGCCACAAGCTATTCTTTAATGCATACACTTTGTCACAATTTGCACATGCAAAAGATTCCTTCTCCATCGCACAATGTAATCAATTAATGCTCTTATATTGTTCATATAAATTATATTTATATTATTTTCACTTGGTTAAATAATATGTTCTATTCCATTCTATGTATTCGGGCAATAAAACGCCACCGCATATATCATGCCACAACATATCAATGTAAATTGATATACTCCTACATACTGCAAAAAAGGTTGAATCGTTAAAGGTTTGCGTTCTATCTGGTTGAAGAAAACGTTCTAACATGTTCTAAATTTTCAACACTGCATAGAACGTTTTTTTCAACACCTGGTGCCTTTTTTTAAGTTTTTTTTGGGCCGAAAAATCGCCCTCCGTGGTGCCTTTTTTTAAGCGCTGCATAATGCTCTCGTTTTTTACCACATGTCTTGTAAAATAATTTTGTTATTTTCTTAAAAAACTTTGCACAAGAGTCAAAAAAATTTCAGAAAATGGACAAAAAAAATGTCCGAAAACCAGTTACCCGTTACCTTTTTGCGCAAAAAGGCGCGGCGCTAGGTAATTTGCGGAACTTTTTTGGAGCGATAATTGCGAGACCATGATGGTGCGGATAATTTGAAGGCAAGTGTGATTTGTAAAAACGTCTAGCGAGAGAAAATCCATAAATGAATTGAAAAACAAATGGATCAGCAAATATAATGACATGAAATGGGCATAAACACATGTCATGACATCAAAGCATTGCCACAAAAAATGACTGTATCGAACCACGATGTGTACAAGGACAAAGGTTTGAGCGGTCTAGCCAACATGGGAAACACTTGCTACGTGAATTCATGTTTGCAGATTCTTTCCCACACATATGAATTCAATGATTTTCTCTCGAAGAACGGCGGCGAGTACAAGTCGCGCCTGAACCACAAAGTGGATTCCGTGCTGCTGCACGAGTGGGACAAGCTGCGCATCATGATGTGGACGGAGAATTGCATAATTTCCCCGGGTGGCTTTGTTTCGGCGATGCAAAAGATTGCGCGCATGAAGCACATGGACCTGTTTTCCGGGTTTCAGCAGAACGACGTGGCCGAGTTCTTGATGTTTTTAATGGACTGCTTCCACACCGCGCTGGCCCGCGAAGTGGAAATGAAGGTGCACGGGGTTGCTCGGAATGCAACCGACCGCGCGGCCAAAGAGTGCTACGAGATGATGGCGGGCATGTATAAAAAACAGTATTCCGAAGTGCTGAACATTTTTTACGGCGTGCAAGTGTCCCTCATTGAGTCGTTGCATTCGAGCAACTCGTCGGTGTTAAGCACAAAGCCCGAACCCTTTTGCATTCTGAACCTTTCGTTTCCCCCGGCCAGCAACAGTGGGATGAACGCATTTAGGGCGGTGTCGATCTTTGATTGCATGGACCACCATTGCGCGCCCGAGGTATTGAGCGGCGAAAATGCGTGGTTCAATGAAGCAACCGGGCAACTGCAGGACGTGCAAAAACGGCTGTCGTTTTGGAGCCTGCCGAACGTGCTCATCATTGTTCTGAAACGGTTTGAAATGAATGCGAGGGGGGGGCTGCGCAAAATTCAGGTGCCGGTTGATGTGCCGTGCAGTCGCGCCGATTTCTCCCAGTACGTGCATGGATACAATCGAGAGAGCTACGTGTATGATTTATTTGGGGTGTGCAATCATCACGGCGGATCGCCGATGGGGGGGCACTACACCGCAACCATAAAGAACGCGAACGGGAAGTGGTACGGATGCAACGACACCATTGTCCGGGAAGTGCCTCTTTCCGGGGATTCCATAGTCAGCAACCTGCCGTATTGCTTGTTTTATCGTAAAAGAGAGCCTCTCCCTTAAGGGCGTGTGCCCCCCTGGCTCAAATAATAATATTTTATAATTTTATATCGACAAACACGCGCAACACAAAGGGACAAATGAATGTTTCATACGATTCCATCACCGGAATTGGTCAAAACCCGCTGGAATACATTGATGTTGTCAATAAAACGAGCACCAACGGCAAATTAATCATGATTGGCATGTTGTCGCTAACCATATTTCTGTACTACATTGTGTTTTCAACAATGCCGGGTGGAAATGGCGCAACCGGGGCGACGCCTTCAACCGGTGGAGCCAAGCTGTTGGAAGTCATCATGTGGGGCACGTTCATAGTCTTGTTGATGATAAACGGGTACCAGTACTTTTTCAATGTGAACGTGGTTGCCAGCGTCAAGAACTTGTTCAACGACCGGCCGGAGGTGGATATCACGGTGCAGCAACCGGAGGGGGATTCGGAAACCACCGTCCCCGAGCTGCGGTATTTTAAGCAAGTGTTCCACGTTCCCGGGAACGAATACACATATGACGATGCAAAGGACGTGTGCAAAGCGTTTGATGCGCGGCTGGCGTCGTATGATGAAATCGAGAAAGCTTACAGCGGTGGTGGCGAATGGTGCAGCTACGGCTGGTCCGATAACCAAATGGCGCTGTTCCCGACCCAGAAAAACACGTGGGATCGGTTGCAAAAGATTAAGGGGCATGAAAATGATTGCGGGCGTCCGGGCATAAACGGCGGCTTCATTGCAAATCCGGACGTGCGGTTCGGCATCAATTGCTACGGGTTCAAGCCCGAAATAACCGCGGCAGAAGCAGACGACATGAAGACGGCCAGCATCTACCCGAAGACGCTGAAAGACATGGAGAAGCAGCAACGGGTTGCGCACTGGCAGACGAAGCTGAGCGACATTCTGGTTTCACCATTCAACAACGACGTGTGGAGCGCTTAAAATGCAACAAACAGAACAAAAATCACACAATTCATGAAATCATCATGAATTATGAATGAATGTTATTCAAAATCTAGAATCTTCAAACGTGTTCAACCGCCACCAGTGATTCAACGGCTTGTTTGCACACCGGACACTCCCGCGTCTTTATCAGCTTTACGTAACACTCCCCGCACATCACGTTGTGCGCGCACGGACCGAACAGTATGTCCTTTTTGTTTTCATAACACATGATGCACTGTTCGTCTTCCACGTTGGTTTTTTGTGCAATGAGTCCCGGTGGCAACGGGAGCGGAACGGCTGGCTGTGAGGGCTGTGGCGGCGGCGTCACGATGATGCCGGGGTCCATTGTCATTCGGGTGTAATACCCACGAAACCCGGCGCGCGCGCTCTCGTGATCACACATGCGGACACGAGTCGCGTGCGCATCATTCCGCTCGAAGTACACGCTGCCATTGTCATTTCGAGACACGGAGAAGATGATGTTGGGCGGCAGACCGTCGATGTCAATGTACGTTACGGTTTGCGTCGAGCCGCGCTGGAAAAACAGGTGCGACGAATACTTGGATGCATAATACTTGCGCACGGGACGCGCCGCGTCGTAAATGAAATCGCGGAAAGCCCACATTTGATAATTGCGCGCCGGATACCAATTCACCGGTTCCGCGTCCTGCAAAAACACTTTCACGTCGGCACAATCCATGATTGCGTAGACGTATCCGTTGTCGGATCGTTGGATGCGCGTCGGCATGTAGTGGTTGTTTTCTTCGCGATAAACGAGAAACTGGTTGTTGTAATTGAATGGAACCTCGTCCCCATACACGGGGCGGGCCTTGTAATGCATGTACGCTTCGGCCAAGGCAGGTGGGGCCGGAACCCACTGTGCGACCCCATTAATTTCGCTAATTATGCGAATGTCCGAAACATGACGATTCATGGATGCGTGATTTTTATCGTGATGAACCAATTCGTCGAATAATGTTTAAATTCTTTTCATTAAACTTGTGCAGACACTTGTTATAAAACAATGCACGATTAAAGAAATAAACAAATCCGAACCATGTGTATTATAATGCACATATTATAATATACAATGCCCCACATTAAGGAACTGCTGATTTCACCATTTTCATTGGTGCCTCCGACCAACGCGGCCAACGCAACCAACGCAACCAAAAAGAAGGCACCCCAACGGCCATTCCAACCGTGCAAGTGCGACTCGGACAACGAAGACAACGACTTTGGAATGGCGCCCGATTGTGCATTCATTTGCTCATTGGCTCAGCGCAACAAAACCAAAAAACGCAAGCAGTTGCCGCGCAAAAAAACCCGAAAAAATCGGCATCAATAAAACTTCATGCGTCATGAATTTAGGCCACACGCAACCCAACCCATTGTGTGAAACAATAATCAATGCGCGACATAAATAATATAATGACAATTGACATCCATTATATAATATCAATAATTATATAATTGCATTCGTGATAGTTGCATTGTTTTTCGTGCATTTGAAATGAGCGCAGACGATGATGTTCGGCCGACGTACAGGGTCAACGTGATTGGGAAAAACCAGACCATCGTGTTTGGATTGTCATCGTTGCCATCAAGTCCAAACGAGAGAATTAAATATTCGAACCAGCGCATACACCCGGATGACACAATCGAAGCCATTAAGCGAAAAATATTACTTGAGTTGCCAACTGTGTCATACGGCGAGCTCTACCTTTTCACAGGCGTGCATCCGTTTTTGACGGTCGATCGCATAAAGCAGTATCTGACGTGCGGGAACCGGTTTCCTATTTCGCGCGGGCGGCTCATCACGCTGTGTCAAAATTTGAAAAGCCCGGAACTGGCAGAAGAGTGTGCCAGCATTGACGCATCTTCGGGTAAATCGGATTACACGGTTGAAGAGCTGTCCAATTTTTTTCAAAAGGTGCAAAGCAGCGACGGCTTGCGCATGGAAGTGCCCCTGGGCCAATCGCTGCAGTACGATTATCCGATGCCCGCCGACCCCATTGGAGAACCCTTGATGGATCCGGAGTTGAAAAAATCGCACATGGTGAAAACCAAGAACGCCGACGTGTTGCTGGATTGCGGCATGATGGTTGACAACCAAATCAACGTGTGCTGCGCAGAAGACACGTTGTCCGCGGAGACCGGGGCAACCGATGCCGAGATAATAAAATTGTACTATCCTTATTTGCATGAAAAGGGCATTGTGTCGCGGGAGCAGCTGGCCGAACGCAAACAGGAATTGCTGGACGACACCAAGGAGCTGGTTGACGCGGCGTTCATTCAGCACAACGAGGCGGTGGATGTCATGTACCGAGTGTACGCTGAACGGCAAAATCCGGCCGAGTTGCGGTACATTGAACGCGGGATTAAGTCGGTGCACTTCATCATGCGGCCGATTGTGCGGTTTGCAATGCCGCTGGACAGCTTGTTCAAAATTCTGCACAGCACGCATCAAGCCCCCCTCATCAAATTGAACCCGGCGGGCCAGCGGGAGAAAGTGTATCGCATGTACGCGCCGGAGAGGACCAAAACGGATGACCTTGTTCCAGCGTTGTCGAAATCCAAGGTCATGCGCCTGGACGGCGAAATCGGAAAACGGCGGCGCGTTGCAGCCTTCATGGAATGCGACCACGACGGGTTCACGTGCGAAATTGTGTGCGAGTTCGATGCGGAAGCCAACGTGCATGTCCGAGCGCATTTCCGAAAGGCAATTGCGTATGGAAATTCGAAAAATGATTACGACAATCCGGTGAACCACGTGTTGCGCAAGTGTCTGAACCCACTGCTGCACGAAGCGCGCGAATTCCTGCAAAGCACGAGCGGCAACAGCATCGAACAGTTTTGCAGCATTGCCGTTCCCAGTGTGGAAATTGTGGACATTGGGTACACCACCTACTTGGCAGACACGCCGATGTTGCGGCTTCAAAACATCATGGGGTGCGTGTCCGCCATTTTCACCGTCATTGATGAAACCGAGGGAGAAATCGGCATGCGATACAAGCGCGTTTCCAATTACGACGAGCAGATTGGGGCGGACGCGTTCATTGCGGACCGCATTCGCAAGGATGCCAGCACGGCCAGCATCGTGTCCGGCCTTGTCAAAAATCGGCTGGTGAAAACCGAGGAAGCCGCCCGGCAGCGGGTTGCGGATTACAAAGCGGCCGAACAAGTGATGGAAGGCGCGCACCGGCGCGTGCGGACGCGGGTGAAACAGCCCGGGTTTTTGACCATTGTGCGTCGTGAAAACATGGAGCTGCACATTGAAATCAGCGACATAAACAGCGTGCGCTACATTCGGCTGCTGGAAATGTATTTGGACGCCGTTTTGAGGATTGCAATGTACGGAAAACGCAAGGACGAAATGACCACTCGCGTGCCGATGTCCGTGCTGGGAGCGCTGTGTTCCAAGCGAACGCGGCGCAAGGTCGTCGAAGTGGGAGACTTGAACGCCGAACCCGAAAAAGAGGCCGAAGTGCCCGCATTTGTTGCGGACCTTTCATTTGAGGACCGCATTGCGTTTGACCAAGCGTTGGAACGCGAGGCGGAAGGCGCGGACGACGAAGGCGTGGACCGAGAAGCGGATGTGTACGACATGATGGACACGCTGATGCAGAGTGAAAGCAGCGGTGTAAGCGAGGAAGAGGAAGAGGAGGTATTGATCGGCGGTGCGCCCAAAAAAGCCGCCCGTGCCCGGTCGGAGTCGGACTCGGACTCGGACTCGGACTCGGATTCGATTGGCTCTGACCCAATAAGTGCTGCGTATGCGCCACAATCATTGAAAAATCCGAATCCGTTCGAACACAAACTGCAGAAGAGCGAACCCGTGCTGTTTTTGTCGAAAAAATCGGGGGATTACGACACGTATTCCACCAACTGTCAGTCCAACATCAAGCGCCAGCCGGTTGTGTTGTCGAAACAGGAATTTGATGACTTGAACGCCGACCCGAAATACCGCAACATGTTGAAAGGTGCGCTGGAATACGGGTCCGATCCCGACAGCAAGTACTATTACATGTGCCCTCGCTACTGGAGTTTCAAAGACCGGCGCCCGATGACGGAGGAAGAAGTCAAAGAGTTGGAACGGCACGTGATTGGCAAAAAAGACAAAGAGGTGACGCTGGACAAATACATCTTTGAATTCAATGATTACGGCAAAGAACACATGGGTGCAAAGGGATACATACCACATTACCCGGGATTTTTGAACACGAGCGTGCACCCGGATGGGCTGTGCGTGCCCTGCTGCTTCAAAAAACAGCAAAAGTTCGGCGACCTGAAGGTGTGCGAGGACAAGCTGCGAGTGGCAAAAGGGCAGCAACCATCCGCCGCGCAGCCATCCGTGCAACCATCCGCCGCGCAACCATCCGCGCAACCATCGATTGCTTCAAAAGTTTCGGTTGCTGCCCCGGCTGCACCGCCCCCTCAAAAAGTGATGGACGATTACATTGTTGGTCCAGACAAGTTTCCGATTCCGATGGGACGCCGCGGGTATTTGCCCCAGTCGGTGCAACGGTTTTTGAATTACGACAACAGCACGTGCCAGGTTAGTCAAACCAACAAAACTCTCAAGAAAAATGTTCCGTGTTTGTTGCGATACGGCGTACAAGAGTCCGAGCAAGACATAATGGGTCGTCCCTCCCGTCTCAGCGAACGCCAGTCATTCATTGCGTGCATGGCCGCGATGCGGCAAGACGACCGCCCCAGAAGCATATCCGAAATGAAAAAAATCATTCTGGAGGGAATCACACTGGATTCGTTTCTAACGTATCAAAACGGCACGCTGACGGATGCTTTTAAACCCGCGCCCGGCGAAGAGAAAGAAGTGCATGCGACTGGGTCCAACCATCGGGACACCCAATACGTTAAAAAAATGTTGAACAGTGCCAAGGGCAAAAGCGGTGCAACCAAGGCACGAATCGACGCTGCGATCCGCAAGACAATTAACGCATACGAAAATTTCAGGAGGTTCATTGAAAGCGACGACTCCATCATTGACCACACGTACATGTGGGACATTTTCACCACATTCAACCCCGCCATATTCAACACGCAGCAACAGCGGTTTGAGAAAGCGCAGGAGAAGGGTGCAAGCAAGGAACAAGCCACACGCAACATTGGGTTCAACCTAATCATTCTCGAAATTCCGAAGGACGACAACAGCGACGCATTGAACATTGTGTGCCCCTCGAACCACTATTCGAACAATCAATTCAACGCACACAAGCCAACTGTCATGCTCATCAAACAATACAACTACTATGAACCCATCTATCAAATAACCGACAACGACAACGCCAAAAAATCCGACATCAAAAAATCATTCAGCCTGAATGCCCCCACGCTCATGCAAAATCTGAAGGTCATGATCGAGCTGATTAAAAACCAGGTGTTGCCGGCCTGTGCTCCGCAAAAGGTTGTGAAACCGTATAATTTTAAATACAACATTTCAGCCGACGAAGCCATTGCCATTTTGCAGAGGGAGAAATTCACGGTCAACCGGTTGGTCCTGAATTACGACTCCAAAGTAATTGGCGTGGAAGTTTCGAAATGGGACGCCGGGGGAGAGCATTCGGGAATTGTCATGACGGCTGCGTCGCCGCTGGACCCCAAAGTGTCGGAAATAGACATGGATCTGGTGATGATGGACGACCCGGCCATTTGGAGTTCGTATTCGGACACGGTGCGGTTTCTGGCGTACGTCAGCAAGGAAACGAAGGCCCGAATCCCGTGCCTGCCGCGCATCAACGTCGTTGACGACGGCATGCTCATCGGAATCATGACGGAAACCAACCAGTTCATGGAAATTCGCGATCACATTCCATACATAGATAAAAAAAGCATCCCGGTTTCGGCTGGCACGGAAGCGATTGTGAAATCAATGGAATTGATTGCATACGACACCACGAATCCCAACCAGGCCGACGCAGAAGTGCAAACCACGTATGAACAAGACGCTGCGCGGGTGAAATACGTGCAGCGCATCCAATTGGAAACTAAAATGTATGAATTGTTTCGCAATTCCATGCGCATCATCGTGAGCAAAATAAAGAACATGGACCGAAAGAAACGGCTGGAAGACATTGTGTTCAATGATGCGACCAACACGCATGAGCATAAAATCCGCGAAATCATGCGAATTTGCCGAGAGATGGGCGACGCATTCATCCAGTTTGCAAGCATGCAGGGCGCCGTGCTGGAGAAGTACATTTCGAGCCACGAGTTCAAAACCGAATCTGTTAAATTCACGCAGTGCATTTCAGCCGAAAATCGCATTGAATACGGACCGAACACGTGCATGCGCGTGGTTGTTCCCGAATCCCCCGATTGCCGGATCATTTTGCCGCAGAAAAACTTGATCAATCCGCGAATGGACAATCGCACATTTTATTACGGGAAACTGGCGGACGAATTGCTGCGATACACGCGAATTCGGCGATTCATTCTGTCGCATTCATCTGCGCTGACAACGTTGGCGCCGGTCAAATACGACGAGCGAGAGGATGAACTCATTCTGCTGCAGTCACAGCTGGAACCCTACTTCGATCATCTGGACCCCATTGCGGCGGGAAGAATGAACCAGTTTGCTCGATACAACACCTTTGAAACCGCAAACCCCCAACTGAATCCGGGCGAGGTTCCTTCCAACAACTATGTTGAGCAAGGTCCGTCGCCTTCTCCAGAACCTGGTAAGGGACGGGATACGGTTGCCATTTCTGGCGGGGTTTGCATGCCGATTTCCATAAAACCGTTGGCCGGAGCCGTGGTGCATTATTTCCCTAAAACAATGCAACTGCTTGCATTTGAGGATGCGATTGGAAAGTGCACGTTTGGCGCGTTTGCTTCCATCATGAAAGAAGAAAGTGCGGAGTACGCAGACATGGACGTGGATGATTTGAAGTTAATCTTGGTTTCCAAATACGCGGAGCTCATGCGCACGCACAAAATTCAAATGATGAATTACTACAAACACCTGACGGCCAATCGCAGCACGCTGGTCGCCAATTCGCAAGATTTCATTATGAATTCGTTCCACTACATGACGCACTTGGACCTGTGGATTTTGGCGCAGCATTTCGGCGTGCCGATTGTTTTGATTGCGTCGCAAATCAAACACCCGTTGATTGAAAACGAGCGCACAGCACTCGTTCTTTACGGAAAAAGCGAAACCGACGCATTTTATTACGTGGCCTCGAGCGGACGCGCGCGCGACGTTCCCATTTCTTACAGCATTGTTCGCACGAGTCGAAATGAAATGAAATTCTCTCTCAATCAGTGCACGGATGATGCATTTGTGGAACAAATCCGGAGCCAACTGGCGGCGGGTGTTGTGTCGGTTGCCGATTTCATTGCTGCATACGTTCCCGTTGTGAAAAAACGCATTGGGTTGAAGGCGGTGGAAAAAGGAGATGCACAGGACGATGCAGCACAGGACGATGCAGGAGATGAGTGAGCCACATTCACGTGATTCAAATAAACGAGGATATTAAAATATTGAATCATACTATATCTATTATATAGCGAAGTTGCGCATTCCATGGACAAAATAGACAAAATATTTTACATCAATTTGGAACGAAGGAAAGACCGAGACGTGCATTTCAATGAAACTTGTTCAAAAGATGCACAAATGCCTTTGAACAAAATAGAACGATTTAATGCGCTCGATGGTAAAACGTATGTTCCCACCAAAGAAGAATCAAACATGTTTTTGAAATGTGGTTATTTGAATAAAAAATTTTACAACAATGTGTTGTGCAACCAACTGGGCCATTATTACATTTTGAAAGAAATTGTAAAACGCAAGTACAATTATGCCATGGTCTGCCAAGATGATGTTAAGTTTAGACCCGATTTTCAAATGCATTTCGAAGGGTTGATGAACCATTTTCCAAGCGACGCAGAAATGGTGAACATTGGTTTGCACAAACATGCTAGATACAGTCATTTTGTGCCATACGATTTAACTCGGACACAAAACGACGATTATGCAATAATAGGTAAAAGCAAAACAAATAGCCATGTGTGCAAGCTGCGAAATCAGCTAAATCCATGTTCTCTTGCATACGTGGTAACGTTGCAGGGAGCAATCAATTTGGTCGAACATTTCGACAATAAAGGTTTCAAACGAGAAACTGATTGGAATTTTAATGAATATTTGCGTGACAAAGACATTTTCTATTGTTCTCTTCCGGTTTTGTGCACTGGCAATTCAAATTTAACATCTGACATTTTTGAATTGGATTGATCCCGAACGAGTCTGTTTATGTGTGTGCAATGAAACACATAAACAATTATAATTGCGTTATTGCATCAATTTCGTCGTCGTCGTCGTCGTTTGGTTTTGGTTCCACGTTTGCCTCCCATCACGTTGCAATGACTGCGACGTTTGGTTCTTGGCGTTCTTGGCGTTGTTGTTGTTATTGGTGTTATTGGCGTTGTTGTTGTTGTCATTGGCGTTGTTGTCATTGGCGTTGTTGTCATTGGCGTTGTTGTCATTGGCGTTGTTGTCATTGGCGTTGTTGTCATTGGCATTGGCATTGTTGGCTTATGTTTCCTATTTTTGAAAATGCGTCCACGCGAACCCAATTCACTGTAAATACCTCTTTATTGGAGAATGACATTATTCACTTTTTCTACTAGGTTCAATGCTATTTGTTTTTCATGATCTTCCAAAGCATGCGGGGTTTTTGTATTCGAAAATAATTTGTAGGGATGATGACATATATTTCCATATTCGGATACCAAACGCATTAATTCGGCTTCATTACATCCCATTCCAATTGCACAAGAAACAATGTGTTTATCAATTTGTTTTTCCAATTTGTTCATATTGATAATTGTATAAAATATGACTATATTAAAATTATGGGTTCGGTTTCATTATTCATTCATTGTGCATAAAGAATTGACTCAATCATGCAACACGTGGTGTCATCAAAAAACTGTGCATACAATTTCAGTAGATTTTGTTTATAATCATTGTCCATTTTTTTCACGGCAATCCGATGCAGTCCAAAAATTTTAACCTTTGCATTTGTAATTGCTATTTTCTTTTTTTCAAACGTGTTGAAAGCAGCGGTTGGGTCATTGAATATGGTTACAACATTGTCTTTTTGCACCATTGCATGTTTGTCCAAATTGTTTGAAAAAATCAAGTAAGCCGTGTATAAATAAAATTCAGTCACAGTGTTTCCTTTATTCGTGAAGAAGTCATACAATGATTTGCTTTCCTTTGTTTCAATGAATTTTATCAAATTGCAAACCTGGCTTGTTATGAAGATGAATGGCGTAGTTGTCAATGGCATGTTGTTGCCGGTTGGATTGAAATCGTTGTCATGCTCGCAATGAAATGGATCATTGACATCGAAGTATGCCAAGCACCCAATGTAGAACCGAATCATGGTCCCTGGATTATTCAAATACAGCTTGGGTTTGCCATTGCAAAAAAAATCATCCAAACCGACATCTCGTATGAAATGATTTTTGCTGTCCAGCACAATGCAATGGTCCGCCTGGACGTAGTTGCAAAAAAACAATTTAAAATACTGTTGGTTAAACCAGCTTGATTTGTTGCACTTCATTATGGAATCTCGATACACAATGGAAACCTTTGAACGCATTTCTGCGGGATAATATTCTCGAATGTGCTCAATTTTGGATAGGCCTGTGTCATTGTAAAAAATGTGTATTGTCCCAATGTTGTCTGTCTGAACATAATTGAAACTAATTGCTTGCAGTTTTAGCAATTCAATTTCAGTGGTGTCTTCAAACACTATGGTCAAAAAATCCATGTATATGATTACCTACATATTAAAAATCTGCGCTTCTTCTCTTCACGCTGCGTTTGGGGCTGCGACCAGGACTGCGTTTAGAGCTTCTAGGGCTGCGCTTAACACTACGTCCAGGGCTGCGCCTGACACTGCGACCAGGCGTTGGCTCGCTGTTTGGGCGTCGCCGAGTTTTTGGGGAGAGCATCATTTTGGGCCATATGACTTTGACACGACACATGGGACATTCATCCTTATTTACATCGGTTATGCATGCAGTGTGCATAGGATGAAACCATTTCCCTTTTTCGTCTTTGTGAAAAACCACTGGCATAAAAACGGGAGACCTTCTCATTCTTTTTGACTTTGGATCTTCCGGTCGTTCAACTTCAATAAATTCTCCCATGCAAATTGGACACTCTGATTCCATTGCATCGCCCATGGCTCTGAATTCGGCCAGCGTTCGCACAATGCGCGTTTCTGCACCGGGGGCTTCTTCGCGTGCTCGCCTGGCAGCTTCACGTTCCACAAAAAGTGGATTTATCCAGTCTGCATGATGCAGTGCCAACAGTTGCAGATTTTGCGTCATTGGCCGAACGATTTCAGTCATGAAATCCTGTGTTTGAGGTGAGATGTTTCCTATGAATTCAACGCCAAACTGATAAGGAAAACCGTTTGCTCGGTTGAACGCTTGAATCGCCATAATCAGGATGTTCATTGTTCCTGGATGAATTGTCTGGCCAAGGTCATACCGGCGAGCAATCATACCAATTCCATAATCAATGAATTCTCTCAAGTCTTCAGCATTTTCGGCATTCAACTGTGCCTGATTCAATCGTTCAAACACGGTTTCTAGGTTTCGATAATCACGTTCATCGTATACTGTGAAAATCCAACTAGCTTCAGTGACTAATCTTGAAATAATTCGTTTGACTGGCTGTTGTGCCAAATTTACAAAATTGTGATTCATGTTGTGTATTTGGTTTTATATATAATTGAGCATAAAAAAATATTTTATGCTATGCTAAATCATTTTAAATTTTGTAAAACATTTTCACAGAACTATAGGCATTGTCATTGTCATTAGAATCCGACGTTGTAATTGTCCGCGACATGGCCCAGGTCCACCTTCTGGATGCTGCCCACATTCGATTCAATGGTCAGCTTCTCAAACGCGCACGCGCTCGTGTCCATGGCGGCGGCTCCCATCGCTTCCGCAATCTCAGCCTGCGCATCTTGTGCCTGAAACGCGATGTCCTCCATCTTGGCAATCATTTGTGGCAGGTCGAGCATGACCTGGAAGCTGCTGGTGCCGTAATACCCCTCCTGACCGCACATGACATTCGCTGAAATGCCGCGCATTTGGTCCAGCTCCGCATGGCGCGCGGCCTTCAAGAACATCTCCGGTGTCTCCTCAAACGACGCCTTGGCAATGGGGCCAATGTTGTCATTATTAATGCCGTGCCGGAAAATGGACACCATGTGTGAGCTCGCCGTCATGCGGTCGCACAGCAGGCTCAGGTGGTGGTAGTTGATGTAGGTGCCGTCGTTCTCAAACACGCCGGTCATCTCCGACAGGAGCGCTTCGCGCGCGGCCTCAATGCCCAGCACGCTGTGAATCTCCTGAATGTCGTCGCTGATTGTGCGATTCACGTCAATGTAGTCCAGCGCCAGCACGTCCATCAAGTTGGTCCCCTTTGTGTCTAGAACCCACGTCTCCTTCTTCACGTACGCGCCGTCCTCCTTGTGCAGCGTGTCCATGAGCTTGCGCAGCGTGACCTTGCTGATGTTTTTCAGGCCGCGCAGCACAATGTTGTTGAGCAGCTGGTCTTGGAACGCCTTCAGCAAGTAAATCTTGTCGGACTGGTCGAGCGGGTTCTCCTTCGGCTTGAGCGGCTTCTTGCCGTTGATGTTGTTCATGCGCAGGCGGAACACGAGCTTGTCGGCGTTGTAGTCGGCGTAAATGCAGCTGACGTCGTCGCCGTGGCTGTTCTTGATCGCAAAGTGCACGTCGTCCATGGTGATGCGCTTGTCCAACATGGCCTCGCGGCTCATGACCATGCGGATGATCCACTTGGAGCGCGCCGAGTCATCGGCTTCGGCCTCCGGTACATCTATTCCCGCGCACTCGTTCAATATGCGCTGATACTCATAATACTGCAACATCGTGCTGCGGTCCTCCTGGATCATCGTGTTCAAGTCGTCGGGGTCAAAGCAGATGGACACGTTTTCCACCAGCTCGCTGAGCTGCGTCAACTCGATTTGCGCAATGAGCTCCTTGGCGCGCTCGCAGTCGGTCTCCTCGTCCTTCTTCAGGCAGATGGTCAACGACGAGTTCTTCGGGTTTTCGGTGATGGACAGCAGCTCCTCAATGCGGGGCACACCGCGCGTGACGTTCGCCTTCATGGCAACACCGCTGCCCGCTGTGTGAAATGTATCATAACAACCCATGCCGTTTTCAATGACAAATGTGCGCGTTTCTTCAACTGTGAAATCATACATCCATTCGGTTGGGTTTGGAATTTCTTCAATGCTGACAATTTTGTCAAAGCGAATGTCGGGAAATGGGTTGGTTCCAATGATTGCGGCCAGTTTTTTGCGATTCATGTTTGTGTGCACTTTTCCGTTGTGCACAAATGTGGGAATGACATCATTCACTTCTGATGATTTAGATGCCTTTGCAATTTCATCCAATCGGGCCTGTTTGTAATCAATGAACAAGCGCATTTCATTTGCAAATTTGACAGCACCATCCGATTTGATGCAAATGGTGTATCCTTGCAATATGTTTTTGCTGCCACGATTGTTTGTTTCACATTTGGTTGGCTTGGATATTTTGCTGTAAATTCCAAATCCAAACCCCAACATGCTTTGAATATTTTCAAGTAATTTTCTGGAAACACTATATGCACTAATGTATTTTGTTTTTTTGTCAATTGCCCCATCTCCACCGAAATAACCACTCAACACACCGCGCATGAATTCTTTGTTCCCATTCAAGAGTTCGGGATGAATGAATTTGTTGTCAGAACCTTTTCCGCACAGTGAATTCAATATTTCAGTCAGCAGTTTTGAATAAATTCTCAAATCAGATGAGGTCCATCCTTCTTGACCATTTTTGTTTGAAACAACGTAATACTTCGTGGTGATGCCCCAACGAAGCATCAATGCATTGATGGGTTCAAAGAACCTCGCATCGTTGTTTGAAATTGAGATTTGTGTTTTTGTGATGCATCCTTCTGCGCAATATGCCCCAATCAAATAGCCGAACTCAAAATCGTATGGTATTTTTTCCGGAATTCTTGTTTGTTTTCCTTTGTGTTTCGAATACACAATGCCTGTCTCAAATGATTGTTTTGTATTTGCACCTTTGCGACATTTTCTATTTGTTGCTTCAAGCAATGAGTCGCTTCTTGCATAAGGCACCGCGAAATCAATGTTGGCATGATTTGCCCACCAGTTTCGTTCATGAGAATACGACAATGCCTTCATTATTTCACTCCCGAATGAATACTCTGATTTTTTCAAAATGATAGACACATCAAACGAATCATTTTCTGGCATTTCAAACGCCCTCTGGTTGATCGGAATGTAATCTCCAACCTTGAGGTCTGACCCATTCGTTGCAGCCAATTGGTTTTTGGCATCAATGGACAAGAATGATTTTGCCTTTGTTGCAATGACCTGTCTCCCATCTTCGGTCGTGACTCGTAGCACAGTATTTGTTCCATCCGCATTCACAACTGGGTGGCGCGTGACTGCTTCAACGCGTTTCCAACTCGTGATGCCGAATGCATCAACTGATGGAATGAACACATCTTCATTCGCATTGATGTATCCAAGCTTTGTGTCATTTGGATGTTCTTCCATGCGTTCCGCCTTTTCAATGTATTGGTCAATATATTCTCCGATTTGCCAGACTTTGATTTGCCCGTCAATTCGCAATATTACACGGGTGTCGTATGATACACTGTTGAGCGTCAACTGCGTGGTCGGCTCACCAATGCTCTGGGCGCTGATCATGCCCACCATTTCACCCGGCGCAATGAGCGAGTTCTTGTATTTCAGCACGATCATTTCCAGCAGCACGGTCAGCGCCTTCTTGTTGAAGCGCTTGACCATGAGCAAGTCCTTCGGCGACAAGTAGTAGAAGAACATGACCTTGAAGAGCTGAGTGGGCGCGCAGTAGTGCATGCTTTCCAGGCGCTTGTAGGCCGCCTCAATCATCGCGAATGCTTCGAATGGCGTGATGTCCACAATCGAGTTGTTGTTGATTTGCTGCAGGCCCTTGACATTGTTGATCGTGTGGGCGAATGCCACGGGCAGATACACGCGGTCGTTGTTCTTGTTGCGAAACACGGTTCGGATGATTTCCTCGCGCTGTTCAATCATGAAGTCAATCCAGTGCTTGCATTTGGCATCGTTCTCGGCCTTCTGCTTCTTCATGCGCGAAATGACGCCCTTGGTGAACGCCGCCGTGAACACCACGTCCTTCGGGTCGCTGCTCGGCATGTGGTAGTGCGCGTAAATCTCGTCCAGGCCCATGTTCACCAGGGGGACAACCTGGCTCTCCACTTTGACGGGGTCGATGCCATCTTCGCCGTAGCTGAACTGAATGACGCGGCCCTTGTTGTTGCGCACCGTCATGTCGTACTCGATCTTCAAATCCTCCATGCCCTTGATGAGTCGGCGCTGGATGTAACCAGTGGAACTGGTCTTAACGGCGGTGTCGATGAGACCCACGCGACCACCCATCGCGTGGAAGAAGAGCTCCTCCGGCGTGAGTCCTGAGATGAAGGAGTTCTCCACGAAGCCGCGCGCCCCGGGGGAGTCGTCGTATTTCGTGAAGTGCGGCAGCGTGCGGTTCTCAAACCCGTAGGGGATGCGCTTGCCGTCAATGAGCTGCTGCCCGAGGCACGCAATCATCTGCGAAATGTTCAAGTCGCTGCCCTTGGAGCCGGCCTTGACCATGGTGACGAAGCGGTTGTCTTTGCTCAAACTCTTCAGCCCGATTTTGCCCGAATCATTGGTCGCCTTGTTCAAAATGTTGGTGACCTGGAATTCAAACTCGTCTTCGTTGGTGTTGCCCGTCGCGTTCTCGAAGATGCCGAGATACGTCTGGTCAATGAGGTTCTTCACTTCCTTCTTTTTGGACGTGATGGACTGCGTGATTTGCTCGTTGGTCGAGCGGTCGGCGATGAGGTCGCTGATGCCGACACTGTAAGCGCTGCCCTTCATGTACTCCGTGACGATGTTCTGCAGGTTGTCGATGAAGTCGGACGCCGCCATGTTGCCGAAGTCGTTGCAGGTGCGCGTGATGAGGCCGTTGCTGCCTCCGCCAAGCACGTCCTTGTCCAGCTGCCCGCGCAAGTACTTGCCGTCGACCATCTCAAACACGCCCGGCGATGTTGCAAAGTCGTCGTTTTCGCCGAAGCCCTTGGTCTTGTATTTCATGGTGATTGACGGCATGATCTGCGACAGAATTTGGAAACTGGTGATGCGTTCGGCGCGCGTCGCAAACAGCCCTTCATTGATGCCGTTATATGCCATCAAGAGGTTCATGGCATCGCGCGGCGTGAACGACACCCCCGGGCGGGTCAAACGGTATGAACCGAGCAGCGAGTCCTGGAAAATGCCGATGATGGACTGATTTTTCGCCGGGCTGATGATTTGATACGGGACGGCTGCCAGGTTCTTCAGCTCCGCTTCCGCCTCCTCGTCCTGCGGCATGTGCATGTTCATTTCATCACCGTCAAAATCGGCATTGTAGGGCTTGGTGTCGCCGACATTCATGCGAAACGTGTCGCCCTGGCGCATGATGCGGGCGATGTGGCACATCATGCTCATGCGGTGCAGCGTGGGCTGACGGTTGAAGAGGACGCCGTCGCCGTCCATCATGTGGCGGTGCACAATGTCGCCATTGTAGAGGACAATGTTGTCGCGGTCCGCGTATCGCAGCGAAATGTTTTCGCCGCCTTTGCGCTCCAGAATCTTCGCGCCGGGGTACTCGTCCGGACCATTGCGCACCAGCTTGGTCAAAAAGCGGACGTTCATGTCGTTCACCACCACCGGTTTCGTGATGTTCTTCGCAATTTTGAGCGGAACCCCGAGCTCTCGAATGGACAGATTGGGGTCGGGTGTTATTACCGAGCGCGCGGAGAAGTCGACGCGCTTGCCCATGAGGTTGCCGCGCACGCGGCCGCCCTTGCCATTCAAGCGCTCCTTGATGGACTTGAGCGGGCGTCCGGAGCGTTGAGCCACCGGCGCCGCACCCGGAATGTTGTTGTCGACGAGCGTGGCGCAGTAATACTGCAGGACCGTGTGCCAGTCGGCGATGATGTTGGCCTGCGCGCCGTCTCGGATTTTTTCTTGGAGCGTCTTGTTTGCCTTGACAATGTTGACGATGATGTGAGTCAAATCGTCCTCGCTGCGCTGCTGGCCGTCCATTTTGATCGAGGGGCGCACTGCGGGAGGAGGAACCGCCAGCACCTGGCAAATCATCCAGTCGGGGCGGGAAAATGTCGGGCTGAAGCCCATGAACGAGATGTCGTCGTCGCTGATTCTGCGGAAGATTTTGAGAACAATTTCGGGCGTCAATTGCATGTTCATTTTTTTGGCGTCCTCTTCCGACATGCCTTTGATGCCGTCGCTTTCCCATTCGGCAATGAGCGTGGCCAAATTTTCTTTTCGGATTTTCTTGGGCATGAGACATCCGCAGCCGTTTTCGTTGTCGTCGCCACAGCGCTTGACTTTGCTGGCCACGCCGAATACATAGGACCAGCGCTCATCGGGCAACATTTTCAGTGCCTGTTTGTGCGCGTCTTTGTCAATGAGGAGCTTGCTGCACTTGATGCACACGGATCGCAGAATTTTATGGACAGTTGCCAAATGTTGGTAATAAAACACCGGCGCGGCCAATTCGATCCGTCCAAAATAGCCGGGCGTGTTCATGTAATCCAGTCCATCGGTTGGGCAAAGCATGCCGGGTTCCGAAACGCCCATGTAGGGACAGAACAAGCCGCCAATGACGGGTTTGTTTCCCACATACGTGTCGCGACTCGTGATTTCAGTTACTGCTCCTTTTCTGATTTCTTCGGGCGACAGCATGCTAAACTGAATGCCGACAATTTTTGACACACGATGTTTGGATGATGCTGCCATATTGTAATAATCAGTGTGTTTGCGTGTTGTTGAAAATGATTGAATCCTCCTTATACTTACTAAATAATATTTAGATTGTTTTTGAAATCAATTTTTATTAAAATGATGCATTGTGGATGATGCATTGATGCATTGTGGATGATGAATTAACAAAAAAATTGAACATGAAAATAAAATATAAACACAATGCATTGAATTGAATCAGAGAGATCATCAACCGGAATCAAATATGCCTATCAACATTTCAACGGTTCCCAAGAAGAAAACGACGAAATCAAAGAAGCAAGAAGACGCTGCACGTGTTTGCAAAAAGAATGGGTCTGACCCCAATGCACCTCAGCCACCATCGCCGGACAGTGATGCGACCGACAATGATGGTGAAATGGATGAAAATGTAGCACCCTCTGCATCCGCGGCTGTGGACATTCCAACTCCAAAGTTGGCATCAAAAAACCGTAAGAATGAATACGACCGATTGGAAGTGAATCGGTTGTTGTCTGATTTGTTTCCTTCGACCTACATGTCCGAAAAAGTCAAGGCGCTTGAATCATCTTCAACTTCAAAATCCAGCACAGGAGCAGGAGCAGCAGGAGGGGGAGGAGCAGCAGCAGCAGCAGCAGCAAACACAAACACAAAAGTGAAATCGACCACAAACCCAACAAACACAAATGCAAAAACAAAAACAAAAACAAATGCATCACCGGCAGATGACGCTATTGCTCAAGCGATCATTGAAAATGCATTTGCAGAACCACCGACCACGCCCCCCTCTGCGCGCTCATCCAGTTTGACGCCCCCCAAGGCTCCCAAAAAACCAGCAGTGGTCGCTGACTCCAAACGAAAACAGAAGCAAAACTTCAACATCATCATACACGTTGAACCCAAGGGAAAACTTCAACAAACGCAAACGCAAACGCAAACGCGCGCGGATGAAAATCAATCCTCTGACGCCGACATTTCTAGGCGCCTTGATTTTGGCAGAAAGAAAAAATCCACCAACATCGTCCACGAAGATGAATGTGATCTGCATGATGATGACAGCGACGACGAGGATTACGTGCCGGGAGATAGTAGTGGTGATGACAGCAGCAGCTACGATGAAGACGACGAATACTTTGACGAGGACGACGATGAATTTTACGATGATGACAGTTATTATTCGTCAACGTCATCGGAAAGCGAGGACGAACCCGAGTTGGACGAAAAGCAGAAAAGGTGCATGGATGAGATTGCCATGATGCAACCGTTGCGTGCAACATATGAAGAGATGCTGGCCAAGGACAAAACAAACCGCATCATTGCAAAACAACTGAGAAGTCTGAAAGATTCCGAAGAAAAAATAAAGAATGAGCTGGAAGAGCTGACCCACATGCGCAAGCGCAAGAATTCGAAGAAGTTTCGCAAACTGCTCCGCAGGAAGAGTTCCACCAACGACTTGGATTATTTCAAGAAACGCCTTACCATCAAGCAGCAACGTGCGCTGATTGAAGAGTTGATCGAAGTTGCCAAAGTCACCGCGATTGAAAAACCATACAAGCTGACCCTGTTGGAATCCGACATTCCGCGCGACATGAAGGCAGTCGCTCTGCGCAAGGTTGGCATGTTGCAATACATGGAGCCCGGCTGCGGCGAATACTGCAAACTGAAGAACTGGGTGGATGCGTTCATGCAGATTCCCTTCAACAAGCACAAAAACCTTCCAATCACGATTGCTGACGGCGTGGACAAATGCCATGAGTTCATGACCGATGCCAAAACCCGGCTGGACACTGCAGTGTATGGCTTGAACGACGCCAAAATGCAAATCATGCAGATGGTGGGGCAGTGGATTGCAAACCCGGCGGCAATTGGCACGGCGGTTGCCATTCACGGCCCTCCCGGCACGGGAAAGACGTCGCTCGTGAAAGAAGGCATCAGCAAGATTCTGGGGCGCGACTTTGCGTTCATTGCGCTGGGTGGTGCAACTGACAGCAGCTTCTTAGAGGGACATTCCTACACATACGAAGGCAGCGTGTGGGGCAAAATCGTGGACATTCTGATTCGATGCAAGTCCAGCAACCCCGTCATTTACTTTGACGAGCTCGACAAAATCAGCGAGACGTCCAAGGGTGAGGAAATCGTTGGAATTTTGACGCACTTGACCGACACGTCGCAGAATTCGGAGTTTCATGACAAGTACTTTTCGGAGGTGGGCTTTGACTTGAGCAAGTGCCTCTTCATCTTCAGCTACAACGACGAAAGCCGCGTCAATCCGGTGCTGTTGGACCGCATGTACAAAATCAAGACGACTGGATACAGCACGAAGGACAAGACGTTCATCGCGCAGCATCACTTGATTCCGCGCATTCGCGCCGAGGTTGCGTTTGCAGAGGGCGACATTGTCATTCCCGACGCCGTTGTGGAATACATTGTGGAACATCACACGATGAAGGAGGCGGGCGTGCGCAATTTGAAGCGCTGCCTGGAAACCGTTTACACGAAGTTGAACCTGCATCGGCTCATGCGCCCCGGCACGCAGCTGTTTGAAGAAAAGGAAAAGTCATTGGAGGTGTCGTTTCCGTACACCGTCAGCCAGGATGTGGTGGACAAGCTCATTAAGAAGAATGATTCCGATCGTCCACACATGAACCTGTATTTGTAGAGCGTTTCAAATTGTAAGTAAACAATAGAAAAATTATAAAATTATTTTTTATCAATCATTTATATAAAGATTGCCAACAATGAGCAACACTGGCAAAAGCACTGTGGAAAAACTCATAGCCTACAGAGATGCACGTGAAGCCGAAAATGGGCCCGATGCAGATCTGGACCGGCGCGTTGTTTATGAATTAGAAAAATTGCTCGCCGCACATGCCAATCCAATTGTTGATTGGTGCAATGAACAACTTGCAAACGAAAGACGGCGCACAGAATTAGACCCAGAAAGGTTGGTTCCATCTTCAATATTGGGTTTATTGAATAGCCATGTGTCTCCGTTCGTCCCTCCAAATGGAGGAAAGAGCCGCACAAATAAGCATAAGAAAGGCAAGAAAGGCAAGAAGAGCAACAAGAGCAACAAGAGCAACAAGAGCAACAAGAGCAACAAGAGCAAGAAGCATTAAGAGAAATCAAATTAAATCAAATTAAATCAATCAATCGATGATTTAATTCACATGCGTTTACTGTTGCGGTTGCTGTTGCGGTTGCTGTGGCTGAACAAGCCCCTTGGACTCTCGGTCCAAAAACTTGGCACGGTTGTCCAAGTTGGCGTCATAGCTGGAATAACTGGAGTACTGGGTGTTGGTTTCGTTCGGATAAAATCCAATCTTGTCGGCCTTGTTTCCATACACGTATTCATTGGGTCCAAGAACAGTGCCACTGGTGTCAGGGCTCATCTTTCTGGCTGCTTTTCCATTGTACGCAGTGGTTCCCGAGATTCCCACAGTGTAAGAAGAGTTGGGAGAAACTTGAGTGGGTGCGGGCATCGACTTGGATCCCGATGCCATTGCATTTGCTAAACCAAACATGAGGGTGAAAAAAACCATGAACGGGATGGCCACAAGCACCCATGCGACCGTTGTGTACCCCTTGGTGCACAGCACATTCAAAATCCACGTCCAAAACAGGAACCACAAGATTTTCAGAACGAAAACATACGTCGTGTTTTGAACTGGGCATGAAACATGGCCGGCACAATACACGTTCGTGTTTTGGCTGTTTTGTACCCACGAAACCACGAGTGCTACAAAAGAAATTACGAGATACACGAGCGCAGGAGTGCACAACATGGAAACCGATGCCGATGCGGCTGATGCGGTTGCTGACGGGGTGTTCATATTGTGCTTATTCTGGTTATATAATAAGCGCAGTATTAATTTTGATGAAAGAATGATGAATTTTTTTATTTTTTTCATCTTTTAGAAGGAAAACGATTGTCAAGAATTCGATTGGCACCCCAGCTTGCGGCGCCGCCGATGACACCTCCCGCAACTGCGCGTCCAATAAACACGGCCCCCGCAACCACGACGGGAGCAATTTTGGGAGCAGGAGCAGAAGAAAAAGAAAAAGAGGGTTCGACACTTGGATTCATTTTCACCTTATATGTTGTTTATGCAATTGCAACATATAATATTTCACATAAAAAAATTCTTAAAACTCGGTGCTGAAAGTGCGGTTTCCGCCGCGCTCGTTCAAATAGTCCCACTGCTTTTGGCTGGTGCACACGCACCCGGTGCTGGACGAGTAGTAGCTCGGGCAGCACTCGGGCTTGACCTCGTTGTTGGCGAAAATCAACAGTTCACCGGGGGGAAGAGGAATGGGGCCGCCCTTGTAGAACTGTCCCGACTTGGTGTTGTCTTGGTTGCCGATTTGCTTGGCATAGTTGCGCGCGGCGTTCTCCCAGTTGGTGATGGGGAGGCCAGCATCCATGCTGTAGTTTATGGCAGCGCCGTAATCGTCGGACCCCAGCATGACGTTTTGTTGGGTGAAGGCTTCCTTAATCGCAGTTCCAACGTCGGTCGGCATGCCTCCAACCGAGAACGAAGTGCAGCTGCAGAACAAATGGGTTCCTAAAACAATGCCGATGACAACAAAGAGAACGACAAGCTCAAGACGAGCACTGTATCCAAGAACCTTTAATTCCATATTGAAATGCAATGGTTGGTTTGAAATCAAGATTATATATAATAAAAATATTTTTTATTGGAATCATTTTCCTAAACTCAACAACATCTCAACATCTCATTTGGAGGGCGGGTCAGGAACCAATGACAGGCCGTGGATGTGCATGGTTTCCGCCAAAAAATGCGCAATGATGCCCAAGGGAACTGCGATCCCAATGTAAATCGCGGTCATGACTGTTGCGGAGGCAGTGGACGCGATGACAAAGGGAATGCCGAATGGGCCGAACGCAATGGCAATGGCGACCGCAACCCAGAGGGCAATGATGACGGCGCCCATTGCAATTAAAATGATGACAATGACTTCAAACGTGGAACGAAGCCCGGATTGCAGCGTGTCGTAGATTCCAAGCACGGTGTACAATGAAGCGGTCATAATGCCCTGCACCTTTCCCATTGTGTCCCGCATCTTCAAGAACATCCCAATGATGGGCTGCATGACATTGAGTCCGCGGCTCATGATGTCCGACACAATGGACGACACCGCATCTCTGATGTTGTTGATCAAAATGCGAATGTCATTCAGCGCATTTGCAATGCCGTGCAAAGTATTGATTGCAATGGATTGGGTGTAATGGATCGGGTCCATGAACACGGACGATATGGATTTCAATTCATTTTGCACACAGTATTGAAAATTGGTCTCGGCGAACTGCATTTGTTCCTTGAATGTGCCGTTCGGTTTCATGACGTTTCCGGCAAACATCATGTATGCCGGATTGCAGCGGTATTCAATCCAATTGGTTCGTATCGTTTGCGCATTTGCGCGTATTTTCAAATAAGCATATCCGCAAGCGTATGCAAAAAGCAGAATTGTGGACCATGCAATGCAGCTCATGAAATCATCGTGCACTTTGTTTTTATACATGAATTTGAACCACGACACGTCCCCCAAATTGACGTCAGCATTTTTGGTTTGGCTCATGGATAAAATGAATAATAATCCTCCCTTATTATTATTCATCATTATTTGTTTTTGGAGCGTTTTGCAAAACAACCCCCGTGGTGGGGGGGTATGAACTTGCCTTAATCACAGTGCGCGCACCACTTTTCCAATGGGGCCGGACCACGTGTTTTCCATGGTTTGCACGCTGGTGTCCATGGTGTACATGAGGGTGGTCATGATGCCGATGTTTTTGGACATCATGTCCTTGATTTTGATGACCATGACCTGGATCTGGGTCAGCATGTTGAGGAACACGCCAAAAATGTTTTGAATGCTTCCGGTCAAATTCACTCTAAAATTGTTCATGAAATCGCGGACGTCATTCAACCCATCCGTCAGGCCTCCAATCGCGCCGGTGGTGACCGACATTATGTAATTTGCGGGTTGCATCAAAACGCTCATGTATCCAGTCTGCATGGTTTGGATGCATTGTTGAAAGTTGGTTTCGGTGTCGAATCCGAAAAATGAGGCGGTCATCATGTAAATGGGACTGCACTTGAATAACGGCCAATTGTCTTTCACGCCCTTAATGTATATGAGTGCAAATATGGCGAGATTCAGGCCGACGTAATACGCAATGATCAACAGCATTTGTATGTAGGTTGCAACCTTGGACGGCGGGTCCGAACCAAACTCGTTGGGAACTGCTGTTGCTGTTGCCTTTATCGTGTCATCGATGGTTGTTGACATTTGATTTGTATCAATTTGTATCACTATAAAACCCAAATATAATTTTATTTTGCATTTGGATTTATTGCATTCTATGCATTTAAAACAGTGGTGGATGGAGTTGCATGTGTATTGTCAAACACTGATTGCGACCCGGCTTTCATCAACAAGTGATTGCCAGCAATGCTGTTATTGTTTACTGCGGCATTGTGGGCGCCGGAGAACTGCGGAACGGGTGCAACCGACGGTTTGCTGGATGGCGTAGGAGTTGGGTTCTCGCCACCGCGCTTAGACCGCTTAGACCGCTTTTTATGGTTGCTTCGCTTAGACCGCTTTTTATGGTCGCTTCGCTTAGACCGGTTGCTTCGCTTAGACCGCTTTTTATGGTCGCTTCGCTTAGACCGCTTAGACTGCTTTTTATGGTTGCTTCGCTTTTTATGGTCGCTTCGCTTAGAACCACCAATCTTTCGTCCAGATTGTTGCAGCACCAATGCATTGTGCGCTGCGCTTCGTTGTTGAGATGCAGCAATCACGCTTCCGCCAGTTGTGGTGGAAACGGAGGCAGGCATTGCTGAGTTGATGGTGGGGGCGACCACATCCGGTTTCATGACCACATGTCCGTATGGATTTGGACTCGACATGATTAATTAAGCTTATGTATTTGTAATTTGCTATATGCAATATAACTATATTTTTTAAAAAGCATTTAAAATCGTAGCATTGACAGTATTATTATATTATCATAATTCACATACTTGAAAAAATGAACAGCTTGGACCGCCTTCAGTTGGAGAAAATGATTCAGGCGAATGATGCCGCCGACAACACCTCGCAAATCCGCGACTTGAAACACAGCATGCTCATTCACGCGGATGTTGCCACGCTGCTCAATTTGAAGCGCGATTACGCGCGTCTGGCTAAAACCAACCCCGACCAGTTCGACATGATGTGCGTAAATCGGTGCTCCTTTTTGTTCAATAACTACACCGACATTTTCAACAAGGTGAAAAAGGATGAGATTGATTTGGCCATTTTAGGCAAGTTGTTGGGCGTCCTAAAAATGATTGAAGACGGGAAAGTGGACCAGCACGAGGCGTCCGTGGAAGTCGGCCAACTGCTCAAACAAATTTACATTGACAGCGCGCTGAAAAAATCGGAAAAGCTGGACAAAAAGCATTCGAACACCGGGTCTGGATCTTCATCGGACGATTCTTTGCCACCTGCAAAAAAAGTGTCGTGGAAACAATACAAGGCCAAACATCAACTAAACTAAAATATTTACATAAATGTATAATTTGCAAACATGGATCATTTTGCTATTATTAACGCACTTTCACAACAGATTGCGGAAGACTTACTCGAATCGTCCAAACTAGCATGCGCCATCAAACCGCACAATATCAAAAATGTTTTACCTGCAAAGACAATATCTCTTATAGTATCTAAATTAGCAAAAGACCAGGGAAAATATGTAAAATTTAAAGAAGTGCCAATAGCGTTTAAATTGTTAAATGCATTACCAGGTTTTGTGCAAAAAAACAGGATTGATGCGGTCCTTGACGAAGGAATAAGAACAAATGGGTTAAACAGTTTAATGGAAACAATCTGTGCCCCAATAGGCAAAGATGCGTCACCAGGTGAAGATGCGGTTGCAGGTGAATATGCGGTTGCAGGTGAAGATGCGCAAATTGACAATGAAATTATGACGATGAAATTGAAAGAAGTGGCAAGACTTGTTATTGCGTTTTATGTGGATGCTGATATTGACTATTTGAATGACATATTTGAATTAAAAGGAAAATCTGCTGGTGGCCGCAAACAAAAGTCTCGTCGTGGACACAAACAAAAGTCTCGTCGCAGCCATAAGACACGTCGTGGACACAAACAAAAGTCTCGTCGCGGAGACAAGACACGTCGTCATCGTCATCGTCGCTCAACGCGCAAACATTAATTACCGCAATTCTTACAAACTGTTTTTTTTATTTATTGTCCTATAATATATAAAAATAACGGCAATCCGTCATGTCGAATGTTGTCATCATGGTGTGGAAGCAGCACATGAACGCAGGGTTTGGGGACTTGTTGCGCGGAACCATTTATTTGCACAAACTCTCTCGCCAACTGAACTTCGAATTGATTGTGGACACGCAGCTGCATCCCGTTTCGAAACTGTTGGTTTCACCGCCGCACAGGTTCACCGATTATGTCGTGGAACATCAATCCGAAATCAATGATGCCATAAACAAGACCGACGAACATGTGAAGCAACTCATAGAAATGAACCAACGCGCGACCAATGCCAATCCGCTGTTAATAACCACCAATTTTATAGACGATTACATTCATGCGCCATCGAATGAGTGCAAACTGTTTATGCGCGCCCATTTGATTCCAACGCATGAGTTCAATGGATATTTCAATGAGAGATGCAAGGCATTCCGCATTTCCAAAAATTACTCAATTGCGCATTTTAGACTGGGGGATCAAGAATTGAATGACAATGAATCAAACGTGCACCAATATCGTCAATTGTGCGCCATGATCAACGTTCAACTGACAACAGTGCCGAATTTATACATCATGTCAGACTCTTTGCAATTTAAAACCCATTTGCGCGAACGCATTCGTCCCGAATTGGTTCATCGCGTCATTCCAACCCACCCGATTCATTTGGCGGACCCGAATGCCGACATTGACAGCATGAGAGAAACCATGTTTGATTTCATGCTGCTGACAAATGCCTGTATCATCAAAACACTATCGAGATATTATTGGGTTTCCGGATTTGTCAATTGGGTCAGTCATATTTTTAATGTTCCGTTGGTGGACCTGAAATCAACAATGACAATGAAGACTTGCGCGGTTCCACGCGCAAGCGCCCGTTCAGTTGAGGTTCGGAGCATGCCCTTGTTCAGAACCAACCACCGTTTGCGAATGAGGTGATTGCATTCATACATCCGAAATCAATATAAATATTGCGCAATGCATTTCACTACGTGCATTGCGCATTGGCATTGGTATTGTGTAGATGTCATCATTTTCAACGAAGAGCAACAAGAATAAAATCCTCCTGATCGTGGAATCTCCCGCAAAATGCAGCACCATTGTGGGCCATTTAGGCCCGGACAAGTACGTGTGCGCGGCCACGTTCGGGCACATGAGAGAGCTGACTGGGCTACAAGACATTGACACCACTTTTTCAAACGTGCCCCAATTCCACGTCGTGGAGTCCAAGAAAGCCCAGATTGATAAAATACGCGCGCTGGTTGCGGAGTGCAAGGAAACGTATCTCATGACGGACAACGACCGCGAGGGTGCGGGCATTGCGTATCACGCGTGCTGTTTGTTCGGCCTGCCGATTGCCACCACCCGGCGCATCGTGTTCAACGAGATAACCAAGCCGGCGCTCGAGCGCGCCATTCAGGCGCCGCAGCTGCTCAACATGGATGCGGTCCATGCGCAAATTGCCCGACAAGCGCTGGACATGCTGGTGGGATTCAAAATCACGCCCGCGCTGTGGGACCACGTTTTGGAGCCGAAAACGAAGGGCGCCCCGTCGTTGTCGGCCGGCCGCTGCCAGACCCCCGCCCTGCGCCTCATTTACGACAACCAGTGCGCCATTGATGCCGCCGCGGACGGAACCATCGTTTATGAAACGGTGGGCTACTTCACGAAGCTGAATCTGAAATACGAGCTGAGCAAGGGGCATGCCACCGCCGAGACATGCGCCACGTTTTTGCGGGAATCTGCCGCGTTCGAGCACGTCATTCGCGCGCCGAAAACACACGGGTTCGCCAAGGCCGCCCCGCTGCCGCTGACCACGTCCGCATTGCAGCAGCAAGCCAGCAACGAGCTCGGCTTATCGCCGGCGGAAACCATGTTGGCGTGTCAGCATTTGTATGAAGGGGGATACATAACATACCCGCGCACCGACAGCCGCGCGTATTCCGAGCCGTTCTTGGCGCATGCCCGCGACTACATCACCGAAAAATGGGGGGGAAAATACAACAAAGGAGAGGCAGTGGAGGAGGTCGTCGTAAAAAAGAAGCGCATTGTGGTGAAAAAGAAACGGGACACCCCAAAAGAAGTGGCCGCAGAGGAGGCCGTGGCGGACGTGAAACCACAGGAAGCGCATGAAGCGGTGCACGCCACATCCCTGCACTGCATTGCTGTGCCGGACACGATGACCGCGAAGGAGCAGCGCCTGTATCGCATGATTTGGCGCCACTCTGCAGAAACGTGCATGGCACCGTGCACGGGGAGCACCATGACGTCCTGCATTTCGGCGCCGGAGGGCCGGGACTACCGGCATTCGGTGGAGCGCATCGAGTTTGCGGGCTGGCGCATCGTGGCTGCACTGTCAAAAACGGATGCTGCAACCGATGCGACCAATCGCTGGATGCTGCTGCAGGCCATTGTTCCGGATTCGGCCATCAAATACAATAAACTGCAGTCGGCCATGCAGGTGCGCGAGCTGAAGTCGCATTACTCGGAGGCGTCGCTTGTCAGCATGTTGGAGGAGCGCGGTATCGGGCGTCCGTCCACGTTTTCCAGCTTGGTGCATAAAATACAGGAGCGCGGGTATGTTGCCAAGCAGGACGTGCCGGGGCGGCGCGTGAGTTGCACTCAGTTCGAGCTGGATGGCGGCGTGCTCAGCCAGTCGGTGGAAGAGCGGGAATTCGGGAATGAAAAAAACCGCCTGGTCATTCAACCGCTGGGCCGCGCGGTCATCACCTTCTTGTGCAGCCATTTTGCAGAGGTGTTTGACTACGATTACACCAAGCGCATGGAGCACCAGCTGGACCTGGTTTCATCCGGTCAAAAACGGTGGGGGGACGTGTGCGGGGAATGCTTGTCGGGCGTGGACCGGTTAATGGCGGATTTGAATGCCAAGTGCTTAACAAAGAGCACGACATCGAAAGGAACGAATGATTCAAATGATTCAAATTCGTTGAGTGAACAAACAACCGAGAGAAAGTCCGAAAAAAATATATGCAAATTGCTTGGAAAATACAATGGCACTGACTTGTGCCTGCGAACAGGCAGATATGGACCTTATTTGACATGGGGCGACAACAAGAAATCTCTCCCCCATCTTAAATCCAAAGGTCAAACAGACACCACGTTCGTCAATGTGGACGTGGATACAATCCCGTGTTCTTACGACGAGGCCGTGCGCCACATTGAATCCGGTGCATCCACAACATCCAATGCAACCAACGCCAACACGAATCCATCCATTTTGCGCGAAATCAACTCGTTTACCAGCGTGCGCACCGGACAGTATGGACCCTACATTTATTACAAGAATCCTAAGATGAAGACGCCGGCATTCGTGTCCCTGCGCGGGTTCAAGGAAGACTGGAAAACGTGCGACCTGCGGATATTGGAGATGTGGTCGACCACAACCCCTGTGAAAAAGAAGTAATAACATAAACCATAAATGCATAAAATAAGAATATAAAGATGTATTTTTATTATTTACAAAAATGTCAAAAGCAACACACGTTTTGGAAGTGTGTGAATTCATTGACGAGGATGATGGACCCGATGGTTGGTTAGCGCAAGGTGGTAAAATTAAACACATTGGTTATATGAAGGGGCATTTTAAAACAAAAAAGGATGCTGTTTCATATTATGATAGACACAATCCACATATGAGGTCTTTGAATGCTCACAACACTTATAAAAGTGACTGGGATCCAAATACAAAATTGCTTTACATTGTTAGAGAAGATTATGCTGTAAATGCAACAATAGATTGTTTTTCAATTGATGACAACCCTCTTTGTGAAAGTATTAATGGAGGTACGTGCATTAAGTTTAAATGGTTGAAATAGACATTTACACATATTTGTTGAAATCGTATCATAAAAATGAATAAATGAATAAATTTCTTTCTTCATTTTAGTAAAATGCAAATAAACGCACAGGCGTTGCTTTGCGCATTGATCTGCGCGTCATGTTCTGCTGCGGTCGGGTTGGAACCGCCGGCCAATGTCGTTTCAGTGGGGCGAGCGGCTTCGTTCTCTTTTCTTGGTGGAGGCTGCTTCGTCCCTAGGTCTATCACTAGCCTTAGTTCTGCCCAATATTTCCAATCCATAGACGCGTTCGCCTTGACCGGCTTGGCAATGCGATGATGATTCATATAAACCATACCCATATGTTGAGTGATGTGATGCAGTGGACAGTAAGACACGTTCTGTGTCAATCAATTTATATGCGGTGGTATGTTTCCGTTGGATTGCACTCCATAAATCAAACAAAGGAACTACGCCGCCAGACAAACAACCAATGGATTTTAAAGAGAAATATGCTTCCGCAGTTATAATGCCAGCCATTGAATTTACCTTTGGGCATTCATATTTAATGTTATTTTTGTCATTCATTTGGACGATGATATTATCGATGGGTGTTGTGCAATAGGTTGTCCCCATTTTCACAATAAACGACCTCGACTCAGTGTTTTTTAATTCATTCAATATATTTGTCTCTTCCAAGCTAAAAAAATCATATACGGTGTCGTCAGGGTTCAATTCATAGGCAACTGGAAAACGTTTGAATGCCCAGTTCCGTTTTGCAGTGTTATACTCATCATTGTCGGCCAATACACCATTCACAAAAAGTGGATGTTCAATACCGTTTTTCCATAGGCCCTGATATACATGTCCGTCTGTATATCTCATTATGCCGGTTCCGTGTTCTTCATCATTCATCCATTCACCAACATATTCTATTTTTGTTGCGCCTTGGAAGTCCGGATATGTCATTGTGCCATCACCATTGAAGCAACCATCGCTAAAATTACCATCATATACAACTCCATCTGGATATCTATATATTCCATGTCCGTTGAACCAACCATTCCGCCATTCGCCTTCATAAATATTTCCCAACTCGGGACTGCTTAATATTCCACGTCCTGTGCGTACATCATCCACCCATTCGCCTTCATAAACACGTCCCAATTCATACGTCATACGCCCTTGTCCATTTTTTTGAAAAAGCTCATCCAACTCGCCTATGTATATATTTCCATTGACATATGTTATTGCACCCGATGTAGGATCATATTTGCCAATAATTTGACCAAATTCCATTACATCATGACCACCGCGCTGAACCCGACGACGTGTTTTCCTGTGTTGCATTTTACGGGTTGAACTGAAATATTTTTTACCAGATTTCTTTTTGGTGGTGTGTTTCATATTGTGGGTATTTATGTATTAATATTTATATTATAATATTTTTATCCAGGTGGCCTAAAGTTTGTGTGCCGATTGAACAGGCACCCGTGCGAAGTTATTCCGGTAAGATCGCGAGCAACCAAGTGGACCATTCCACGGTTGCGAAACACGTGCTTTGCAATTTCACGGTCGCGCATTCATCCCGGCGATAGAAACGGAATGCGCAAGCTCTTGGACCGCGCAATTTCGTCGCGATAGCAGTACAGTGCAAGCGTAAAGCTGAAGTTTTGCCCGCCAAAATTCACCAGGGTTCCGTCGTGATATCGAAACCGGAATTTGAACTTGCTCAATTTGTCCAACGGAGGAAAAAACGAGCTCATGCCTTCCGCGGTGTCCTGGGGCTGATTCCCGAATTGGTATTCTAACTGAGACACAATTTTGGTGGGTTTCGTCAACATTGGAATTTTTGCAAACGCCCCATTCACGATTCCGTTGTAATCGTTGTTTCGACAGTTGCTTGTGTTTTCGGAATACGGCTGCATCTCGTCCATGTAGTTGTACTTGTCTATTTCCATGTACATTGCCGTGTCGCCGGTCAAGCTGGGCGGGTTTGGCGGAATCAGCACGTAGCCCGTATTCCCGGCTCCAACCGGCAGCCACGTGGTTCCCTGAGACGCCGAACTGGAATTCACGTAGTAAACTTTCTGGTCGCCAACGACGGCCGTGGCGGCACTCGTGTTTGTGGGAGCACTCGGGTAGCAGCCGTTGCCGTTTTGACATTTCACAAACCCCAAATTGTATGCCAGACCCCAGTTGGTGTATTGGTTCCATTTTGAGTTGGCGGTTGGTTGTCCGGTTGGAGTAGAAAGCGGCGGGCACGCATAGCAAGGTGCGCTCTCGTAGCTTTCGGGCGTATTGTAGATGATTTCGAATGGGTCGGACGTGTTGCCGAACAGCAGTCGTTGCCGGACTTCGTCGTAAAACACCCGGAATTTGTTGTAGCTGGCGAGCGTTGGATCCAGTTTTTGCACTTCCAAATTTAATTTATTTTCCAGTTCGGTTGCCAGCTGCGTGGGACTGTAAAATCCGGGTTCAATGCTGACCTTTAGAGGTGGATGCGTTGGTCCCCATGAATCCAAAATGTCCACATACACCGTGATGATTGTGTTTTGATTCTGGCTTGAAAACGTGTAGTAATACGTGGGAAAGTTGTATTCAACCAGCGCGATTGTTTCCACGTTGGTGTATGTTTGTGGCAGTTGGAGTTCGAAATGGTTCGCATTGGGCCACTTGTTGATGTCGCGGTCTTCGGAGTGCACCGTCAACAGCTTTCGGTCGATCGAGAATCTTTGCTCTCTGGGGATCAATGGGTGGTCATTTTTTAGCACATACTTGCTCATGATTCCTTAATTCGAATATATTATTTATATATTATGTTTTATTTAATACTTTATTTGAATGTTTTAATGGTTTGATGTTTGAATGGTTTTGATGTTTTTGAAGTGGATTAACATTTTTAAAAATATCTAATCATTAGTATAAGTTCATTCAAACAATAAAAAAACAAACAACAAACAACACAAACAACAACACCATCACATTGCATCTCTCAAATGGCGACGACACCGAACCAAACCATTCGACCAGCAGTGTTGAAAACATTGCAATATTTTCCCGTGGCAGGATACGTTGTGAAATGGGTGATGGACATTGCATCAAGCGACAGCATGACTGCGGTTTCTTCCATTATTCAGGATTCGTGCATGATCTTGTATTTAGGCTGCATGCTGTGGGGATTGATGTCGCCAAATGTCGATAAACTGCCCATGTTGGGGATTTTTGTCGTGGTTTCATTGATCGGGTTGTATTCAGCGTCCATCATTTTTAATGCGCAGTACATGCAGATCATCGACAACACCAACAAGGACGACAACAAGCCAAAATCTGCGACATTTTGGGTCCTCTCTGAAATAATCATTTTATACCTCTTCATGTCGAACTACATTGTCAACGTGAATGAGCCGGCCGTATCCACCAGATGGTTGGTCGGGTTGCTGCTTGTCATGATGCCGCACGCGTGGATTATTGCAACCAATTTTGTCAACATGCGGGTGCGACCCACGGATGATGCCGTGCGCAACATCAAACCCCCTCAAATGGACTAATTGGCGCAGGAATGGAGCCGTTTCGTAAAAGAGACGTGCGCATCAACATGACAAATATTCCGAGCGTGAGCAAAAAACTAATGATGACAAATATCACTGACAAATAGATGTATGGATAAATTTCTTGCATGATCAAATCAATGACCGGATGAAACAGCTCTTTCAGCTCCCGTTTTACGTCATCTCGTTTCATGACTTGGAGACATTGATCAATTATTTTCTCTCGCATCATTGACATGCCGTTTTGTTTTGGGTCTTTATTGTGTGTTGTTCCTTTATATTTTTTACATGAACGTGCTAAAAAATATACGTCATTATTGCGTGTTTATTTTCTCTGAATGCTGCAACAGCAAACCGCACACCAACCACCAACCATCATGTCGGATCAGGTGCACTTGCCGGACACAACATTTGAGCACGCCCGTCTGCATTTGGCGCCCCCCAACGGTTTGCAAGGCGGCACTTACTTTGCCATGCTGTACTACAAGGACGCCCCCCTCTACATTCAAACTCCGAAATGCGTGTCGAGGCAGGCGGTGGTTCCAGGGAAGCGCCCCTACATGGATTTAATGTTCAGCAACCATGATGTGGCGTTTTTGGAGTGGCTAGAGGCACTGGAAGCAGACGCCATTCGCATGATTTATGAAAAACGGAATGTGTGGATCAGTGGCGACATAGAAAAATCAGACATTGAGGCGGGTTTCACGTCGCCGGTTCGTCCGTACAAGGGGGGGAAGCACTACCTCATACGTGCCAATATTCAGCCTTCAAAGCATTTAGCAGGAACGCAGTCGTGTTCAGTCTTTGATGAAAATGAGCGTCCAGTTTCAATTGAACACATTAAGGCGGAAAATCAAATGTACACTGTGCTCGAGTTTCAAGGCATCAAATTCACGTCGCGCAGTTTTCAATTTGAAGTGGCGCTCAAACAAGTGTTGCTTGTGTCGAATGTTCCGATATTTCAATCATGTGTCATCCGAAAACCGACATTTAATGCGCAACCCGAACCGTCAAAGCATCAACCCGAGAGCCATGAACAAGAACCAAATAACCATAAACCAGAACCAGAACCAGAACAAGAACCAGAACAAGAACCAGAACCAAATAATCATAAACAAGAACCAGAACCAGATAAACAAGAACCAGAACCAGATAACCATGAACCAGAACCAGAACCAAATAACCGTAAACAAGAACCAGATGACCATAAACAAGAACCAGATGACCATAAACAAGAGAACCGTAAACAAGAAAAACAAGAACCAGAACCAGAACTCCCGAGAGAAATCCAAAAAGAAATGGAAGAAGTCACGATAGATGTTTTAGAAGAATTGGAGCAAATGCATCTCAAACTGAAAAAGCCAACCGAAGTGTATTACAACATGTATCGAAATGCAAAACAAAAAGCAAAAGAATTTAAGAAAAATGCCATTGCTGCATATTTAGAAGCCAAGCAAATAAAGGCAACCCACATGTTGGAAGACAGTGATGAGAGCGATGATGGCGATGTTTACGGCGACAATGAAAGCGACGACGACGAATGAATCGTGAAATGCAAAACGCACAACAATGCAATAATAAAAGTTAAACCAAAAAAATATTTTATCATGAATTTTATATAACAGACAATCATAATGAACAATTTATTGTATATGCTTAAAAATCACTTTGTTGTGATAGTTTTAGGAGCAATCGTGTTGTATTGGGGGCTTTCTCAGTACAAGTCTTCATCGGAAGGCATGGAGATTGTTGACCCCAACAAACTGTCGCCCCAAAAGCGCAAGCAGTATTACCAACAGGCTTCGGGCCAGCACACCGCCGACATTGGCAATGTCCATCCTGCCACGGGTTTAGAGAACATTCAGTATGCGCCCTCGAACGGCGCTGGCACCACCATGCAGGGCTTGCCCCCTAGCTGCACCCCCCAACAGACCGTGGACCCCCTCGAGCTCTTGCCCAGGGATGTCAACAGCCAGTGGGCCCAGCTCAACCCCACCGGGGCCGGTGATCTTAAGGGAGTGAATCTCCTGAGTGCCGGCGCCCTCATCGGCATTGACACCATTGGCAACACTCTGCGCAACGCCAACCTCCAGGTTCGCTCGGAGCCCCCCAATCCCCAGCTCAACGTTGGTCCCTGGAACAACACCACCATCGCGCCTGACCTGATGCGCGTGCCTCTGGAGATCGGCTGCGGCGGTCAGTAAAGACCAACATCAAGACCAACATCAAGACCAACATCAACATCAACACCTACTTTAAACATTGATTTATACATTTTGCAATTGATAAATGTATAATATTTGAAGGTGCCAGACACCCCCATGCATTAGTTTTAGTGGGTTCTTGTATGGCGTGTTTTCTTTTTTCTGTTTTTATTTTTGTCGTTTTTGACAGATTTTCTGCGATTATGCCTACGTTTTGGTCTTGTTTTTCCTCCTCTTGGTATAGCATCAAGCGCACTTGAACCAAGATGACCGGTGCTTTGCGTTCGACCCAAAATAGGTGGGTCGCCTTCGATGCATCTACATCCATTGGTAGTCAATACTAGGTGTTTTTTCATGTATTCATCAATTGTCATTCCAGGGGATCCATCAGGGTTTCTAGGGTTAAACTGCGGATTAAACCAATAGGGGTAAATGGCATGTTGAATGATGTAAAAACTTCAGAAAGCAATAGAGGCCTATACACACCATTTCCATGGGCATCATCAGTGCGGACTTCATATGGTGCCATTGTCAAGATGTATTCTTGGTGGTCCGTGTTCCATATGACACTACATCTTCCAGAACTATAATTGTCGACAATGTCTAACCCATTTTCTCGAAAATGTTGGAGATTACTTGTGTCTAATAAATTGGCATATCCAACTAAATTCCCATTTCCATCAAATGAAACCATGATAAGACTACCAGGATTTTCTTTAAGACCACTTTGTGTCAAATTAGTCATTTCATCGTGAAAAACCGTTCCGTTGCATAATACATATAAATCAGCAATTTGATAGCCTTCGTTGCTTCGATACAATGATATTGGTGAGCCAGGTGCAAGATTTTCATCTTTGAATGGCACAAGAATATCCTTATAAAATCTAGATTTATTAATTGGTTTCTCATGATAGTCGCGAATTTTTCCAAAAAAATTATTTTTTAGCATTGAAGGTGAAAGCCTACCAAGAGATGACAATCCTGCATAGTTGAAACAAATGAAATTGCCTTTAACATCAATCATCTGCGGTTGAATCGGCCTTTCAGCATGACATGCTAAAAAAACAAAATGATTGATTACATCATCGCCCACACCGGGAGATACGGGATCAGAGTTTCCTCGCGCAAAAGCTTCAATCTCGCCAGAATTTCTTACAGAGTATCCACACATTGCACCAACATTTCGAAATTTAGCAGCATAATGGGATAGGCGTGTGGGTTGCATGGTGGTATACATTTTCATGATAAATAAAATCATTTAATGCATGAATATGCTAAATGATTTTATGACATGTCATTTTAAAGATTTTTCACAATGATGAAAATCTGAAATCGTGTGCTTCCAACGAGATTCGAACTCGTGTTATTGGATTCAAAGTCCAATGTGCTGACCACTACACTATGGAAGCGAATGTGTGCCGCAATTATACGCGCGACATAATACATTGATGCATTTTCTTTATGTTTGTTTATATATAATCATAATAAGTGATGCATAAGATGACCCGTGTTGGAAAACATAAGCACCGACGCACAACCCAACGCAGACGAATGCGTGGGGGCATGTTGCATTTGAAGGATGACGCGCTTCGGGCAAAACAACTGATGTATGCCATGCTGTTTTCACCTCACATGCAATCCAATGTGCCGCTTGGCGTTCAATTTGAAATCATCCTCGACAATTCTTCCAATTGCGATTACATAAGAGACGGACGTGTGCCATATTATAGTGCCACGCCAATGGATTACAAAAAAAGAATGACAACCGTGCATGAAATGTTGGAATTTTATCTTGTCAGCCACAGTGAAAAGCAGGAATTGGGAAATTTAATACACGAACTGGTTGACGGGTGCAGAGCCGAATTGGAATTAAAAGAAAGTGTGGCAAGTGTAAAGGAACTCGTGGGTGGAATTCAAACGACGCATCTTGCGCCACCATCCTCTTTATCTAGGAGAATTTCGTCGCTGATGTTTCAACCAGACCCGCCTCTTTCTCCGCAAGAACTCATGGAAAATTTCAAATTGGATGTGGATAATTTTGCATTCAAAGTTGCGAATTTATACAATTTATATTATGACAAAAAACGCAGAGGCCGCCAACCAGTTTACACACACGTCAGTTCTGAACTGCATCAAGTGGCTCATTACAAAATACGGCCTGAAATGGAACGCATTAAAAAATCATTCGAATCCAGACTCAAAATGTTTGAACTGTTGAGAGATGTTGCGCTGCCAGAGATGATTAGAATGCATCATGCGAATGTAAGCTCTCATTCAGTCATTCCAGAAGCATTGTTCAGTGTTGACAATGATGAATTTGAAGAAAATGTTGAAAGGTTTCGCGCACAATTGGATGAATTCATACTTCAACAAAAATACGTAATGGGTCTTCGGGTTGCTCCCAGTCGGATGCTTCGCACAATTTCGCATGTTCCTAACCGGATATCGCATTCATCGTCTTCATTGCGGCCTCTTGGTGCCGCGATTCGGGATGAAAGGCGCAGTTTAAACCTTTTCAGTGTAGACCCCAGCGACATTGCGCGATTAAAAGGACATGGTGCACTTGCAAGACTATTGGCAGAACGTTTGTCTAGTCATGGCAGCGATAAAACTAGAAAAAGAATCACGTATGGTGTGAGTAGCTGGCACAAAGACAACGACAACGATCCAGAAAAAGACAAATAAATGATATAAACATTTTTTATGAATATGACCCAACGCAACGAACGACCATGGCTTCCTTAGAACAGCGCATCCAGCGCTGGGTGCAGCTGGACAATGCAATCAAGCAATCGAACGACCAGGTGCGCGACCTCCGGGCATCTCGCAA
>Ga0315288_10000100_pt1 | contig 91361 bp, 175 predicted proteins | sample YL17G11_20_MG_FD_203454 | JGI IMG/M metagenome (GOLD analysis project Ga0315288, IMG submission 203454) | Sediment microbial communities from Yellowstone Lake, YNP, Wyoming, USA - YL17G11_20 | ecosystem: Environmental > Aquatic > Freshwater > Lake > Sediment | place: USA: Wyoming | collected... | reverse complement strand
TTGAACGTCTTGATAATCTTTTACGAGTTCATTGGTGTCTTCAACTTGTTCTTCTATCTTCATATAACTTCGTACTTTCCAGAATGTAAAATATAGAATGACTCTATAATAGGAATTGTCGAATTGCATTACATCTGAAACCCATCCAGTTGGTTCGGGTTGTTTTATATGTTTTTCTACACTTAACCAGAAATCTCTTCCCATAGCAAGTTCCTTAACGTAATAGTAATTTTTGTCATCACTATAAACTATTGTTTTCATTATTCTTCCTCATTGTCTCCGTTGTCTGGAACATCGTAGTGAGAATCTTCATAGCATTTCTTGTGATATAACTTTGTTTTTCCTCTTCGTTGCTGTTTACTTTCTACTTCGTCTCCAACCAATATTGGACAACAACAAATTTTACAAATGAGTATTATGCCTCTCGACTTGAGGATTTTACTCATTTTCTCGCTTAAAGTGTAGTGTCCCATCAGCATAAGTTTACAGTCTTTCATTCTTGTTCACTATCTGATTTCTTAGTTTCTGCTTCTTCGTCTATTTTGTCCAGTTCCTTCTCTTCTTCTTTCTTAGATGCTTTCTCTATCTTTTCCTTCACTGATGGTGGAACATCGTCTATTCCCTTCTCGTTAATAATATAGACTCTTTCTCCAACTGGAAGTTCTGAACTATCCATCAGTCTTGCAAGTCTAGTGTCTCCAGCCGCTTTCCTAAGATATAGTATTATGTCTGGAACATGACTAACTGTTGGACCACCTTTGCCCTTCTGTTTCATATACATTGGAGTCCACTTTTGGGCTTCTGGAACATCTTGGATTTGGTTGGTAAAGAAGACTACACAGTTATGTGTTCGGGCAAGTTGCCTAAGTTTTCCGAGCATTTGAGTTCTTATCACTCGGCTTCGGACTGGAAGGTTCTGTCTTCCCTCAAAGTCTTCTGATGTGTCTATCAATGCGAGTAACGAGTCAACTATTATGAGTTTGATTGGTTCTCTTCCTTCCTTGTCCAAGTCTATTTGGGACGGAATCTGTTGAATAGCCGCCAATTGATACATCCAGTCTTTAGGTTGATATATAATAAGGTTTTTCCAGAATTTCTCTATGTCTAATCCACGGGCTTTCAAAATCTGTTCTTGTCTTTCTGGACTAAACGTGTATTCAGCGTCAATGTAGATGACTGTTCCTTGTTGACTTGCTTCAGCCGCCAATGTTTTGGCAATCTGTGTTTTTCCACTTCCATATTCTCCGTAAACCTCTATTAGTCTTCCAGCACAAATGCCACCACGACCAAGAATGTCGTCAAGGACTGTTCCAGTTAACAGTTTAGGACTGTTTTCGCTACTCAAAGATTTTCGTGGTTCTTCAACTGGTTTCATTATCAACTTTTCCAATTTACCAGTTATTTCTTTCATCTCAACAGTAGAATAGAAATCTCGTATCTTATCTTCTACCGTTTTCTTTTCTTTTGATTCTGGTTTCTTACCTTTTTCTTCAGACATTAGTTCTCAATCTCCTTCATATATTCTTCTATTATCACTTTCATGTCTTCCCAGTTCTTTCTAAAGTTGATTCCAATGTGTTGTTTACGTGTCCAACCATTCTTTTTGTCGTTCCAAGACCACATGTAAACCTTGACTTTCTTATGTCCAAACTCTTCAGTCAACAGTACCGCATACCACCACTTCTTGTTCTTATAGATTGTTTTGCCCTTCAACACTTTCACTGTTTCATGTACTGGGTACGGTTCTTCTTGTTTAGGTTGTTCACTCATGTTTACCAACTTCCATAATCTGCTATGTCTTCTTTATACCCACAAGATTTGCAAAGAATCCAGACATTAATTCCGATTGAATTATGTTTCATACCAACAAACAACATGTGAGAACCACATTTGGAGCAACCATAGTTTATTCCTCGTATCATATTTTCCAATTCATTCATGGTAAATAATGGAGTTTCGTACCCTAAAGGATAACCAATCTTGGTTGACTTGAATATCCGCCTTAAACACTTTTCTATTCTGTTCATATATTCAACAACTCTTTTGTAATACAATACAAGTTGAATTATTTAAACCTTTCTTCAAATTCATATGTTCAGCAACTCTTTAGCCGTTATCAAATCCGTATTTAGACCACCTAGAAGTGATTGCCATTTCGGAATAATCTGTTTCTGGAAATCGAACCGTCTACTCCATCGCAACGCTTCTTCTCCAAGTTTCAATCTAGCTTCTTTGTTCTCGTAAAGATATTGTAATGCCGCCGTAAACTTTGCCTCGTCAACTATTCCAGCCTCAACGCTTCTTCGTCTGTCGTCAAGTCTGAATCGTCCAGTCCTTCCCTCGTAAGTTGGAATTAGAATACTTCCTTTTTTGTGAACTTCCGAACTTGCCGCATAATCCGTTATTATGACTGGAATCCCCATTGCCATTGCTTCAAGTCCACACATTCCGAATCCTTCGCCGCTTGTAGTGCTTGGGTAAATGTCTCCCATACAAGCAAAATCTTTCAGTCGTTCTGGTCTTTCTGCACTATCATAAAACTTGGGTGTTCCTTGAAGTTCGGTTGGACTCAATATTGTTTTGCGGGGAACGCCATACTGTTTGATTAAGTCTTCAACATTCCATCCGAGACTCCGTTCAAGATTCCAATCCGTGTAAAGAATCAGAACAGCGTTTTTCTTTTCTGGATGAAAATCTTTCCAACAACGTAACAAAGCATCGGTTCTTTTTCGGTGTTGTGGAATGTCCCAGTTAACAAAAACTACAGTGTCGTCTTTTATTCCATACTTGTGTCTAACTGAATATTTCTCCAGTTTATTAGAATCCAGTTTCCACCATTTACTGTTTATTCCATGATGAAGCCACGCTGGACTGAAACCAACTTTGTAGTATTCTTCAGCCGCCCAATTCGTCATTGCAATAAGCAAATTGACGTATTTGAGTGGGTCAATCCACTGGGGATGAATTGGCAATCCGTCAAGCGTAACGTAAAATATGAGTGGAAAGCCAAGTTTAGTTTTGTATCCGATATACGGCATAATGTTTCTTGGGTCTCCCATAAACAATACCATTTCTGGATTGATGTCTCTATAATTCTTTAGGAAAGCATCTGCTCCGAAATGGAATGGGTCTCCGTAAGTTCCGTAAACCTTAACTGATGTTCCCTTATGTGGAATGTCTGGAAATATCGAGTCTGGAAGTTCGTAGGGATAACCCATATGTTGTAGACATTGCCAACTAATATCGAACTGTCCAGTCTGAGCCAAACCAAAAAGAATATGTCTCATCTGCTCAGAAAATCCAGTCCCGCTAAATGGACCATCTGATATAGCCATTAGATAACGTTTCATTTTTTATCTAAGAATAATAGATATAAACAAGTATATAAATACACATGCAAAAAGTTTATAAGTGAGAAAATTAGTCTATCCGTTTTGGATTATATTCTCATGACACTCTTTACAACAAGTAACTATTATTTCTGGATAATCATAGTCTGGATGATGACGTTCTAACTTCTCTGTTCTTTTATCGTCTTCTGGACACAGTTCACATTTCAAACCTAAAGGAATAAACGTGGAAATTCTTTTATCATGAACAAGATTATGTGCTTTGACTTTCTCTGGATTACGTTTGTTATATTCTCTATTTCTTAATTTGTAATCTGGATTCTCTCTACGCCATTCCCTTTCACGTTCTGCAATTTGTTCTTTATGATTTTGGTCATATTCTCTTCTATATCCTCTACACTTCTTTGGATATAACACACGTTGTTTTCTTGCCCATTCTTTCATATATTCTTTTCGTTTATCTTTATCTCTATATCCTTCGTAAACCACATCAATCAATTCTCTTGATATGGATAGAACCTTCAACGATTACTCGGCTAATACGGTGTGCTCCACGTTCTGGTTCTGATTCTCTAGCACTCATTTCTCCAATGTCGTAGCCGATTGAACTTGGTTGAGGAGCAAGACCACTCATTACTCGGTCTGCAACGTCTTGAGCATATTTCCCTTTTTCTTCTCCACTCTCTAAACAATTACTATGGAAAATGAATAGTGAAAAGGGATAGTGAGCTATACATCCGTCTGAGGTTTCACCAATATTTCGGTCATAAACGTCTGCTAAAACGTCTTTCAATCGGACAGTTATGAATGGTAAATTTCTAACTATGTCTCCTATACCTTCTCTCCAGTTTCCTTCTACAGTAGCTTCTGGAATGGCGGATTGTATTTGTGCTATAAGGGCTTTTTTTGTTTCATTAAATTTGCCAGTCAAAGGATTCCCTAAAATAGAATAGGTAAAGAAGTATATAAAGTTTTCTTAAAAAAAGGGTTAACCCCTTATTGGCTCAAAGCCAAAACCGTAACCAACACTGTTTAGGGCATCGTCAGCCATCTTCTGCAACATACTTCTAGTATTGAAAAGGGCTTCCTTGTCTGGAATTCTTTCTGCACTATCTCCTTCAGCCTCAAAAGCCGTTATGCTCTGTCTAAGTCCGATAAGATGTTCTATTAAGGCTTTTCCAGCCATGCACATACTTGCTTTCTTCACGTTTAACGGAACACTTATAGCGTATGGGTCATAAGAATATCTTATTAAGATTACGTCTCCGTCACCCAAATCGTTAGTAAAGGTAATATAGTCTTTTCCAACCGCATGAGTCCACGTCCACGGATAATTATCGTCTGTAGTTTTAACTCTTGCTCCGTTTAAACAAACACAAAGAATATCTTGAACTAATCCTTGAACGTTTATCGGTTGTATTCCTTGCCAAGTTTCAAGAAACTTTACTGGAGAAGAATCATCGTAACTTCCCAAATAAATCTTGGTTACACTAACGTCTTCGTCTATTACATGAATCTCGTCATGTATAATAATGGGGATGAGAAGAAGGTCTTTTATTTGTTGGTCTGCTTCAGCAATAAAACTAGTTATCATAGTATCAATTTGAGCGGGAGACAAATCACCGTTATGAATAGTAGAGATTCTAGTATCCGATAGACCAGTAATGTCTAATACATCTTGATAGGTACAGTACGCCATGTTACCACTTCCTTATCTATCTAATAGACAACGAGACCTATAAGCTTTATGCTTTTCAGTCTCATATCTAACTAGACAGAAAAAAGAATTGAGGTAACGTTAACTAGCAATCGCTAATTAACGCTATTGCGTCAGCGAACTTTACCTCTACACCGTAGCGACACGAAAGCAGATAGACATCTCTACCTTCTTGTGCGTCACGCCATGCTTCTTGCTTTACGTGGCGTTTCCATGCGAACATTGCGGCTGGACCATATTTGTTGGTTGGCGGTGCAACTACCAATGCGTAGGCAACTGCTCCCCAAGCCATGGTAATGTCTGTTACCAAACATTTACATGACGCAAATTTTCCAGTCTCACCTTGCAGTGGAATGTTTGCTGAACTGTATCTTGCTGTGTCAGTGAACCTTGTGTCTTTAACAAGGTCTGCTTCTTGTGCGGCATTGACAAAGAGCAGATATGCTCCGTCTTCAGCCCAGTAACCAGCACCTTTTAGTGAGGCAACTGCATCTACAACGTCATCATATGAGAGTGTGCCTATAGTTATGGCGGCGGCGAATGCTCCCGCACCCGCAACTAGGGCATCTCTGATGTCTTCGTCAATTCTCAGAGCGATGGCTTGTCCCATCTTCTGAAGTGAAGCTCTTACCCAACCGAGGCTAGGTGAATCTTCCATGACCACATCAGAAATTCTTGTGGCATTGTAAATTATGTCGCCAATCTCTATCAGTATGGTTTCTGGTGCTAGTATGTCCTTGACATATCCACCACTGTCCAATGCGGCTTCAGTTATGCTTCTAGCAGTAAATTCGTCTCGGTCAAGATATGGCACACAAATGCTGTTTCCATCAACGCCTACGAGAATATCGGTTATCTCTACGGCTTGCATGAAAACGAACTTGTATGTTGCACCGAGATTTATTTCCTTCCAGATTATGATTGGAATTAAGTCGCAAGTGTCCGTCAAATCGCTAGTCATTAGGGTATAGTTCGTTTCTTCAAAGTTTATCATTTTTCTTTACTCCTATTTTTCGTGATATTGTTATGATAAAACGAGTTTATATACAATGTGCCAATATAAAAAAGGATATTGTAATACAAGGGTTTATTAAGGAGTAACCATATTTCTATGGTTAGTGAATAAAATGTCTGAAGATGGAAAAGAAAAGAAACCGAAAGTGGATGAATCTACGGAACAATCAGATGAGAAAAAGGTCGTTCACCGTGTCGAGATTAGTAGACAACCAGAGATTGACTCATTACAGCAAGACCTAGCAAAAGCAAGAGCAGAATTAGATGCTTCAAAGAAACTTAGTGTAGACGAGAAGAAGGTACTTGAGGACGATAAGAAACGGATTGAGGACGAATTAAAAGAGAAGAGAGCAATTCTTGAGGCACAAGCTTTGAAACAATTGGAAGAGGAAAGAAATAGCATTATGGAACTTGCAAAGAAAAGCAAGTTGTCTGATGAACAAATAAGTGACATTGAGAAGAAACTTGAAGACCCAAAGAGTGTTGGAATCGTAAAAGACTTGATAACCATGCTTGCTTCAAGTACGAAGGAAACACCACCCGACAAAAAGAAAGAAATTCCGAGTGGTAAAGCTCCAATTACGCCACCGCCAAGTGGAGAGGCTGGAGAAGGGTTTGAGACTAAACAAGCAATGGTAGACGAATTGTATAGACGTGCTTATTATTTCCCTAACCAATACACTAAAGAACAAGTGGAAGACGCTAAAAAGAAAATTGAAACTTTGCTTCGCTCAATGATTGGCGGCAAGTCTTGGAAACAAATGCAAGAGGGAGAAAGACTTCCAGCATTCAAAATGATGGAATGTCCAAAATGCCGTGGAACAATAGTTGGAGAAGTTCCAGAAAAATGTCCATACTGTCACTTCAACTTCACTAAAACTGGGGATAGAGGAGATAGATAAACATGCCAATACCAAAAGACGAGAAAGATATGGAAGGTCACGGTTGGAGTAGAGACCTAACAATAAAGCACATTGAAATCAAGAAGGGCGTAATCTTCTGTGAAGAGTGGGATTTCTTTGCAGATAAAATGCCGTGTAGTATAAAAGAAGGCGGGGCATCTGGTCCTAAATGCGGAACAGACCATACATGGGTAACATGTATTACTGGAAAACTATTCTGGTGTTGTTTCAGACATAGAATAGCTAATGGACCAATATCCTTTGAAGTTGGACAAAAACATAAAGAGTCTATCATCGGAGCGTCTGAAGCCCTTGCAATCTGTAGAGAGACAAACCAAACACCACCAAAAGAACTCATACAAGCTTACCAAAGTGAGTTTGCCGAAAAAACTGCTGGAAAACGGCGTAGACCTTCAACCACTAAATAAACCAACCTTTTCTTTTTTTACATTTCAAAGTGATAAGTTATGTCTGAACCTAAAACGGATAAAGAAAAAATTCAAGAATTAAAGAATAAGATTCAAGAGTTGAGAATGAAGAAACTCTTGACTATTGAAGGAGTAGAAGAAAGGGGTAAGGAATTTGATAAGAAACTAGATGAAATAAGTGATGACCTTAAAAGTGGAAAAATAGACTTTAAAGTTGCTTCCGTATTAATCAAAGCCATAGATGCGAAAAGAGGAATACTTAGAGAGTGTCGTCTAGCATTGGGATTCCTTACTAAAGAAGAGGGACGCATAGAGTTTGAACTGTTAAAGTTGAGTAAGTGATGTCGTCCAGAGATGATTACAGCCGAGCAAGAAAAGAACTACTCCGTAGACATACTGATAAGAAAGATTTAAGTAAACAAGAAATAGAAGATTGGCAAAAACGTTGGAGAGACCGTGGACCAGTAGAGTTTGCTGAACACTTGCTTACTTGTCCAATGGACGTTCCAATACATCCAGATTATGACCCGAATAATAATCCAATTTTACCATGTAACGATGATTGTTCTATAGGAACAGAACATCCTAAATTCAGAGACAATGGTATTCCTTACCATCTCATTTTGTCTGAAGAACAAAAAGAGTTTCTAATTGATTTATGGAAAAACAATATTACTACGGCTATATTGGCGGCGGCTAGAGGGGCTGGAAAAACCTTTATTTTTGGAATATTCAACTGTTGGAAAACAACAACGGAAGACCACATCTCAATAACTTGTATGGGTGGTTCTGGTGAACAGTCAGAGTTAATACAAGATTATATTGATGATTGGAGAATGGATATTCCAATGATTGGAAAAATCATTTATAAGTCGTTGAAGGGAATAAGACGTTACGCTAAAACATTAGGGAGAAGTCTAATAAAGTTTCCACCATGTAGTACCACAGCCGCAAGGGGACCACATGTTAACATTGTGGAAATAGACGAAGCATGTGAAGCAGAATCAAAAAGTGAAGATGGTGCTAAAGCAGTTGCGGCTGTCCAGTGGCAACTTACTGGAAAAAGATGTAGTGTATTACTTTTGAGTTCCACAGTTCATTATATATTTGGAAAGTTTTATGATTACATGAAGAATCCAGAAAAGTATGGTTTCCAGAAAGTTTACAGATGGTCTATAGCAAAACACATTAATGGAGAAACAGACCCATACAAAGTTTACACTGATAAAGACCCAACCCATTGGATTCCCAATGTATGGTGGGTGACACGAAAAGAAATAAGTGATAAACGAAAAAGCAAAAGTGATGAAGAATGGCTCTGTGAAGCTTTAGGTGGAGCAAGTATGGCTTCTGGAGCAGTATTCAAAAAGGGTGATTTAGACGTTTGTATATGTAGTCTCTGTGAAAATTGTGAACCTTACAATTGGAAAGAATGTAAACTTGTGAAACTTGGAGAACTCGGCACAGAAGAAGACCCAACGAAATATATAATAGATAGGCAAGCGGGATTTGATTATGGATATTCAGACGCTCCGTGTTCATTAACTATTATCGGAAGAAAGAAAGACGTAGTTTTCGTTCTGTTCAACGATGAACAATTAGGCATGAAGGACACGGAAAAACCAGATTGGATAGACGAAATTTGCAAGCAATATAAAACTTACACGTTTATTCCAGACCCAAATGCGGCTGGAAAACATTTGAATGAACCGTTAGAAGAGAAGGGATACGCCGTGTATATTATAGCGGAACAAGAGAAATCGGAACGGGTATATAGAACCATCAATTTTGTTGAGAGACACAAAATTATTGTGCCAAAAGCTTTCTGGTATCTTACTGCTTCATTGAGAAAGTTGGCATGGGACAAAAATGGAAAGATAAGAAAGATTGACGACCACAGTTTCGACTCGTTATGTTATTCCATGGATGGTTTCGAAGTTGAGGAAAGTGGAGAAAGCATATTTGAGGAGTTTCTCAAGTTTCAAACTCAATCTAAAACACAGATTAAAGAGGACGATTTCTTTAAGGGAGTAGAATGGAAATGACAAAGTTTATTAGGGACAATTCACTATACAATATCTGGAGTCGTTTCAATGGAAGCATTAAAACGTATCCATACTGAATTTTGTAGGCGATGCGAAGAGAGAAACGGTAAAAAGACCATTGACGAATGTTTTCATTGCAGATGGCACAGACTCTTTAATGAATTGGCGAATAACCAATGATTGGAATTGAAGAACTCTACCTTCTAAATTTAATTGTCACGGTTGGCATGTTTGTAGTTCTAATAATTAGGACATGGATAGAAAGAAAACACACTAATGCCACTCTTAACAATATGGAAGCAAGAAGACAACTACGTGAGATATATAGGGTTGTTTGTGCCGAGAGAGACGAAATCAAGAAAATGAATAAAAAAGAACTTCAAGAGTTCTTGGAACATTTGATGGATTTGCTTTCCGAGTAACATAATACTTATAACCACGGAACGGTCATATATTTATAGTGACTATTCCATGCCAGCAAGTATTCGTATTATTAAGATAATGAAAGACAAGAATCCAATGACTGGAGAAGATGAAGAGGCTTACACGGTTGAAATTGAGTGTGAAGCCGATAATGCTAAAGACCTTGCAAAAGAACTTGCCACATGTCCTTACGGTGAAGAAATCATGGATTTGCTTGAAAGAGCAAAGTTTATTCCTAAAAGCAAAATTGGTAGTATTGCAGAGTTGAAAGCTGAAGCGGAGAAAGAAGAGGCTGATAGGAAAAAAATGGAAGAGAGACTTAGAGAAGAAGGACGTGAAGAAATCCGTGAAAAATACATTGTTCATCTTAGAAATAAAAACAAGTTAAGAGCGGCTGAAATATTAGATGAACTCGTTGAAGAGGAAAAAGCGAAATTAGAAGAGAAAGATACTGAAGAAACACAACAAAGTTACCATGAACGGGATGAGAGAGGAATGTAATATGACTGATGAAGAAGACAGAAAAAAAAGAGAGAAAGAACGAAAAGAGAAAGAAAGAAAACGGACTATAGAACGGGAAAGAGTTTATCAACATCAAAGACTTGTTGAGAGACATAAATATCGTAATCTCCATGATAAACATAAGGATAGACGGAAAAGAGATTGTATGATTGGTTTACCGTTTATTATTGCTTTTCAAGGCGACCCCACAATGACTTATTATTGTGCGGATTTGCCAACATCATTTGAATTGATTCCTAGAACTGAAAGGTATCCAAGTAATAAAAGTCCTTTCGAAAGACTTGCAACATATTTAGACCATCATGTGGTTTCTCTTCATGTTAAGATTCTAATCTATAAAGCGTCCTAAGAAATAAAATATTGTTCTGAAACCGTCCAGAATCAGATTGGGTTTTCCACTATGGCTTTTTGACCCTTCTGGAATGTAGTTGCAGAGAAGTTTGTAAGTCCTATACATTAATTGGGCAAAATAATAGATTATCAGATTCAAATTACTTCTTCTTCAGTTCTGCATATTTGGCTTTACATTCTAGTCTTCTTGAACAGTCATGTTTAAAATTGCACAGTTCATATTCTTCTGGAGAAATTGAAAGAGAAACCGAAAGACCAGTTGTGTCTTTTGCCAGTATTGCCTTGTCGAAACGTGACACTTTATCCATCAAAACTTCTATTTGGCTAAGTTTGTCTTCGGCTGGAAGTTCCACACAAAATACTGAAATACTTCTGGTGAAAATATCCAATATCACCAGCCAACCTTTGTTTCCTTTACTCATAGTCAAATAGTTAACGAGTTGCATCACCCAGTTTATCGGTAAATCTTTGGCTTTGAAAATACGTTTGGCTGTTGCCTTTCCTTCAATCGGAAATTCCAAGTTTTCGTAAACGTCCATATGTCCCCAAATCAATTCGTTCAAGTTTGCTTCGTATTGTCTCTGGTTTTCTGGATAAATGCTTGTCATGACTATTTCTGCTATAATTCCGAAAACCATAAACCCGATGTTTTGCTTGGTTTTTGTTTCTGTAACTCCAGTTCTCCGATTGAACGTTTTCATTTCACAGTTGGAACATTCGCTTACGTTATAACCAGTTTTAGCCCAATCCTTCTTTCTGTCTCCATATTCAGCCAAGATTTTATTTTCTATCTCTTTAGTCTTTTCAGCGTCATAGTAAATCTTGAGGTTAGACAAGAATTTCCCTCATATAATCCTCTAACGTTTCACATCCAACAACCTCAATCGTATAGTCTGCTGGATTAATATTTACTTCATAGTTTCTTTTTGGAATCAGAACCTTTTTGATTCCGATTTCTTGAGCCGCCATAATTTTCTCATGAACTCCACCGATTGGAGTTATCTCTACTTTTCCATCAATGCCAATGTTGATTTCTCCAGTAACCGCAACGTCTTGTCTTATCTTTTTGTTTTTGTATATTGATATTAAAGCCAATGCCATTGTGACTCCAGCACTTGGACCGTCAATGCCAATACTCTGTGCAAAATCAATATGTGTCTTATATTTACTCAAGTTTATTTTGTATTTCTGAGCGAAGACATGTACCACTTTTGAAATACTGTGTTGTACCCAACTGTTTAGGTTTACTGTTTCTACTCCAGTAACGTGGAAATACCCCTCTTCTTGAGTGACGAGTTCCCCAAGTTTCACAAGTTCACATTTTATCATTGAAGCACGTATTGGCAAAACTGAACCAACCATAACGTCTTCATTATCTGAAGTTAAAACGGCTAAACCAAATATTTGTCCTTTCTTTGGTTTAGAAGACGGTGTAATCACATTGTATAGTTTTTGTTTTTCGACTTGTCTTTCCAATATCTGCATCCCAATGTTTTTACAGTGGACTTTTACTGCTTCATCAACGTGTTTCTTTTTGACTATAGATAAACCTTCATTCGTAGTTAATGTACTTGCAGTTTTAATTATACTAATCATTGGTCTAAACTTCGTTGTCAACTTGTTTTTGAAACCACTTTTTCTTCTGAACTCAGCAATTATTTCTTCACATGCTTCTCTGTCAAAGGGCAAAAGGTTGAATCTCTTGATTTCTTGAGCTATAAATTGTATCACTTTCCGTCTGTTTTCTTCCGTGTTTGACATGTCATTGTTCATATAAACAACTTTGCCATAACCTTGGATACGGTCAAGTAACGCTTGATGAATATGTTGAAGACTGTCCAAATTTCCAGCACCTATAAAGAATACCATGGACGGAATTGGTTCTGTAGAAACAGACATTGCCGCCGTGTCGCCGCCATGAACTAGACTTCTTAACGCTATTGGAAGTTGAGCATCCTCAAGAACAGTTAACAAAGTAATTGCTTCTTGCCCAGTTAAATTTTTGAGTTCGTCAATGTAAAGAATTCCCAAATGTGCTCTATGAACGTCTCCAGCAGTAACTCTCTGATGTTCTGGAGTTCCCAACCCGCCAGTCTGATATGGGTCCCAAGCAATTGAGCCGAATAGTTGGGCTGAACCGTGACCAGTTGCGTCTATGAAAGGTGTTTTTTCAGATGAATTGTCAATGAGTAATTTTGGACAATTTGACGATGTTGCTCCGCCGATTCCTTGAGTTCCACTTCCCATGTTTCCCACTACTCGACTAAAGAAACGTATAAATATACCACTAAACATTAACCCGCCACCAGCAACCATATACTGGATATATGGACTTAATGCATATTGGAATGGTATGCCTTCTCGCATTAATAACGATGTAAAATAGAATCCTAAACCAAGTATTAACATACCCATCCCAACCATGAATCCTACAAAAAGTTTCATTCCCCATCTTGAAAAGAATGATTTCTTTCTGTTCTTTAACGTGGAATTGAATATTACTGATTTTCCAGTTCCAGACGGATGAATGCTAATTTTAGGTTCAGACGGTAAAGTTGGGTTTTTCCACGACAACACATCGTAGAGTTTCAGTCCCTTTTCCTTGTAGAGTTTCGTCATGTAACTAGACATTGCCCTTCCCAAAAGGCTTTTTCCAGTTCCAGCATCTCCAAGCAAAAGTAGGTAAGGTCCAACTGGAAGCCAGTCTTTAGGTTGAGGTTTTTGTGCTTTAGGGTCTTCAAAATCCTTCCACCATTCTTTCTTTTTTAACCATGACAGTTTGTTTATCCATTCATCTATGCATAATTTGGTTTCTTCAATGGCTCTATCTTGTCCAATCACCCAATCCATAAGTTCGGTTGAAACTGGAAACCCTTCTGTTGTAGTCCAGTTATTCCAATCCCATTCTTTTGTTACTTCTGTTACTTTTGTTACTATTTCTGGTTCGATTTTAGGTACTGGTTTCTTTCGTCTAATCCAACTATTCCAATCCCATTCGTGTGTCATGCCGTCATAATCACACTCCCATTATCAATCATTGTAGAATGAATTTTATAGTCCTCATTAATCATGTAATCACGCATCCTAAGAGTAACTATATACTCCGCAAGATATAAATCTAGCGGATAATGTTTCCATGACGGAAGTTTTACTGTGAGTGGAGTAGAAAAACTCCAATAAGTTTCAATTTCCCAGTTTTGCTTCATATGAAAACACCAACATGTTGTGTTTTTTAGACCAAGATGGGTAGAATTCACCTTGAACTATACGGGATAAGAAATGACATGTCAAAGAATAATGTCTATTATAGAACATTAATTTGTATCCAGTATCAGACGGCTCAAATCCTATCAATTTCTTTTCTTCATCGTGAAATATTTTCACGAATCGTTTTCCATTAAAAAACTTAGGAATAAGAGAAGATGAGACGGTTACTTTTCCTTCCGTCTTTATTCTGATAAAACCAGTTGATTGCTTTATTTCTCGTAGAGGCATAGTTTGTGGACACCATACCTTCTTTTAAACATCTCGTTTAAAGATACTCTGGGTATTAACGGTAGTCCACCAGCAGACTTTATGAACCGTGGTTGAAACTCTGGACTATTCAGATATTCGAGATGTTGCACGTTTGCATATACCTTGATTATTGGGCATCCCATCACGTTTATCGGGTAACTTTTTCGTTCAGCATATGACGGATATTTCAAGAATGTTCCAGTTCCAAGCCAATATTGAAGGTATATGGCACGTTGAGACTTTTCCAAGCCCATTTTGACTCGTTCATTCCAGAATTTCTGGTGATGATGTCCCATAGCGATTAGTGCCGCCATTGGATAGTTGTTGCTTTCACGTTCACATTGAAGTTCTGGACGTTTATAACCACCGTAAGCTCCGTGAGCAAATCGTATGTCGTAACTTTGTTTTCCACAAGTCAACTGAAGCAGAATTCCACGTTGGGGAGCGGCAACATATATTTCTGGATTGAGTTTCTTCAATATTACTTCATATAGATTGGTTATGTCAACCATTTCCAATATCCGTTTGCTTTTAGTATCTCTTATCAGTCGTTCTTCATGGTTTCCCCAAACAGCAAACTTGCAAAGATGCTTTATTGGGTCAAGATATTGCATTGCTGTTACGAATTGTTCTTGTGTCCTCTCAATAACGTCTTCAATCATGAATTCAGCCGCATAGTCTTTGTCTGTCTCAATCAAGTCTCCCATCAAGATTACAACTACTGCATGTTTTTCTGATAGACGTTTAATCAATGTTACGGCTTTCTGTAAATAACTCAATGAACAATCAGTATGTCCAAGATGAATGTCGCCTAAGAAGACCAGATACATGAATTCGTCTTTGCCTTTAGGTTTCACTGTTAGAACTTTAACTTCAGTTGAATCATAATCAAGTGTGATTGGCATTTTTATTTATCTCCAGTATCTATATTTGTTCCAGTATCCACCCGTGTCTCCAATAGTTCTGGATGGTTAGGTTCACTATCCATTGAAACTTTCTTTAGCCATTCATAGAAACATTTTCTGGAACAGAACTTTCGTTTACTGTTGTAAGTCTTGAATTCTTTTTGACATGTTGGATTCTTACATTTCTTAATCATCTTATCACTTCAGTTTTATTTTGAAATGACTCGCTTTGCCAGCACTAACATATTCTCCGCCAGCACCACGAACTACAGAAGCTATCTTCGCAAAGTTCTCCGAACCCAAGAATTGTCTAGGCTTAATAGTTACTCCATCACCTTCCTCAGAAAACATCAACATATTCTCTAAATCTTCTGGAAACAATATTTTTATTTGGTCTACTTTAGAATTGGGTTGTGGTGGTGGAGTATGTCCTAAAGCTTGCTCAAGTTTGGAATCGTTTGATTTCGGTAATGGTAACGGTTGTTGAGTTTGATTTGTCTCTTCCTTTTTGAGACTCTTCTCAAATATTGCTCCATTATCAAAAATCTTATACCATAATCCGCCTTTACTACTCGTTGAACCGCCAACTTCTTGCAGAAACGTTTGCATTGCCTTGAAGTCTTTATTCTCTTTATTTGCTGGAGCGTCTGGATAAGCCATTCTTCCGTTATTGCATGGAGTCCACGTTATCTTAACAATGTCATATGGCAACTCTGCTGGACTTGACTTCTTCTCGGCTTCTTTCGATACTTGAACTGGGGGTTTCGGTTCTACCTTGTTGCTTTTCACAATGAAAGACGTTAACAGAGCATTCATAGCATCTTTAAGTGCAATATCAGCCTTTGTCTGTTCTTTTATTGCTTCCACAATAGCGTCCAACTTCTTGAATAACGGATATTCGCCTTGTGGTTGTTTCTTTTGAAGGTCTTCTTTTCCATCTATTTTGCTAGGGTCTGCAAAAGAAGTTTCTTTATCATTTTCACTACTCACATATTTCACCTTATGATACTATCTAATAAGAAATGTGTTATATAAGGGTTTCTAAAAAATGGGTTAAGAAATATACTTTTCTTTCTTAGGAATAGTCTTAGACGGTGTTTTCTTTTCCTCTTCAGCAAACTTCTTTTTGGTTATTTCGAGGTCTAACTTTATGAAATCAGTAATGAGTTGCCTCATTTTAGGATAGATTTCTTGGAACTCTTCCAAAGTTATATTGTCAACAATCTCATAATTGGCAAGCCAACTCCGCCAACCTTTTACACTCAACGTTAAGATTTGCATACACCGCAATAATTCTTTAGCGTATTCCAGTCTGTCTTTCGGTTTGGCATCTTCCATTAATTTCAAGTTGTATTCCATGGCTTTAAGATAAGATTTCCCAGTTTCAACTTCTTCTTCTTCGGTCACTAAATCACCTTTAATAGAATCTGGGCTACAACTGAAACAATTGTAACAGTAAATATTGCCTTAACAAGATACTTGAGCCATGAAATGTCCTTTTTTAGACCTTCCATCTTTTTGCTGAATTCGATAAGTTCAATAACACATGCTTTCTCAAAATTCGTGTTAGCCAATTTAACTAATTCTTCTGGACAATCCTTGAGTTTAGATAAAGCTTCAATGGTTTCAGAAACTTTGGTTTTTCGTCTCATACAATCGCCATACTATATTATATGGTCAGATGGTTATAAAGGTTTTCTTTATTTCCATTTTTCGACAAGTTTCTCGTATTTGAGTTCGTCTTTGGTTTTGATTTTCGTTTCAAGGCAAAGAATCTCGGTTATCATCACGTTTCCTTTTTTACATGTTGGACATTCATATACTGGTTTGAATATGAAGTCCCCCCTTTCAAAAAGTTTTGCTCCATTAGCCCCACAGTTTTCACATAACAATATACATGTTACTATCTGTCCGAAGCCGAATGGGTCATAAACACGTTCTCTGGATTTCTTAATGAGATAAATGTTAAGAGTTAGGTATAGCAGAAATATTGCCCAAACAATTCCCAATATTATCTCACTTATCATTTAGACCACAATAGGTATTATGGATGAGGAAGTATAAAAGCGTTCTTACTCCCTAAACATTTGACATTCACTTTTGATGCACCAGCCGTGACTTTTTATCGTGTCACAGCGATAAGGTTTGAACTTCCATCTTTCATGTTTGAAGAAGTCGTTTATTTGGTTCATACTTTCTTTTTCAGTGAAATCTTTAAATTGTCTACAGATTTGCAACATTACCTCTTTTGTTTTGTAGCCACTCCACCACATCTCCGTTAATAATGCCAACCGTTGTTGATGTTGCATTTCCCCAAGTTTCAATCGTTCAGTAAAACACGGTCTCAATTGCCCTTTAAATTCTCCGTTTGTTTTATAGAGGGATTTTGCTCCACGGTCAATTTGTCCCCACTCCTTAACAATTTTCCTTTTATGATAAGCCTTAACCGTTTCAACGGCTTCCCTTATAGCGTCTTCCCGCAAACCGTAACCTTTATATAGGTCTAAATCTCTAACTTTTGTTGGTTTCAAGTTTCCATCCAGAATTTGGCATATTGCCCCAGTCTTTTCATGTGGAGTCAACGGAACTCTTGCCATACGCATTATGTCTCCGAGAGGACTGAAATCCAGATACTTCCATTTCTCTCTGTCTTCCTCTGAAAGTTCTTGATATAACTTGTTAATTTTGATTTGGGACAGACAGAGAACTCCGAAGACTTCTTTGGCAAACTCAATATTTCTTTCTTCAACTTCATATACTTTTCTTAGAAAAACGTAAACGTGAAATCCTTTTCGTGTACCCACGATAAGCGGCTCTACTTCAAGTTCCTCTACGAACTTTGTTACCATAGAACCAACTTTTTCTCTTTTGGCTGGAGTCATAACTTCGTTTTCTTTAAGGTGATAGTCGAAGTCAAAGAACAGTTTCTCCAGTCCAAACGGAGTGTTATAGGCTCTCATTGGTTGACTGGTAATCCAACACGCATTTTTGTTTTCTATACACCAGTCAATAAACTGGAGATAAACTTTCGGGTCATTAGTGAACATTCTATGGCTTTCTTTGTAGTCTTTAGGATGAGTTCCAAAACTATGTGGAACAGTCGAACCTAATTCTCTACCTTGGATTCCAAACCACGTTACCCAGAATTTGTTAAGAGTTAAGTCACCATGAAAGGATATTTTCTCAGACATTTTAGGTCTGTTATAAGTATTACGTTTTCTGATATATAAAGGTTTATTGTATTATATAAAAACAATTCATCGTAATGTTTATATAGTTGTTTGTGTACTATATCTGATGATTAGAATGGATGAGAAAAAACGTAAATATATGAGAGAATACTATCGAGAGTATTGGAAAAAATACCCAGAAAAATATCAAAGACATAAAGACTATGTAAGAAAAAAACAAAGATTGAGAAAAGATAACCATAGTAATGAACATTGTAAAGAATTAAAAAACAAACTTCGTTTAGAATTTGGCAATAAGTGTTTTTTATGTAAATATGAGAAGAAACTTTCATTTCATGAAGTCAACGGAAATAAACATCCGATTGGTAATTCTACTCCTTATTATATAAGAAAACATCCAAAAGATTTTGTTTTGGTTTGTTACAGATGCCATAGAGGATTACACTTTTGTATGAATATGTTAAGATTAACATGGCAACAAATTTTAAGTCTTAAAGAGAAATGCTTATAACCAACAGATAAAATAAACGGTTGTATCACCAAACCTTTATTAGTCAGATTGGCAATGTTTATATCAAATAGACGATGGACAGTTACATCCAGTTGTGGTTTAATGACAGAAGAACAGAGACAAGATTCTCTTGAGAAAGCATTAGAAATCAACAAGAGAGAAATGACAATTGAAGAACTTAATCAAGTTCTTTCAACCACGATAAAACGAGATGATGATGCAAAAGTTATTTTGTTTTTGGCTTGCCTACTAACTTATACTGAGTCTGAACAAATTAACATTATTCTAAGTGGAGAATCAAGTAAAGGAAAAACTTACATTATCAACGAAGTCGCATGGTATTTTCCGAAGATTTTATCGTTTGACGGGGCAAGCAAAACAAGTTTTATACATGAAAATACGGCAATTTTGGTTGATGGTAGAGATTTAACTCCGATTTCATATGATGATGCTCCGTCTAAAGAGAAGAATTCTACGGCACAAGATTATGTTGATTGGCAAAACAAACTCAGAAATAAAGCATTTTATCTGGACTATTCAAGAATGATTATCGTGCTTCCAGATATGCCCGATACGAAATTGTTAGCAACCATGAGAACTTTGACAGACCATTCCAAAAAGAGAGCAATCTACACCATTACTCGTAGTAAAGACCTAAAAACCAAAAAAGTCATCATTGATGGATTCTTCACTCCTATTTACTGTACGGCATCCACGGAGATTGATGAACAAGAAATGACAAGATTCTTTCTTTTGACACCAGAATTCAGTGAAGAAAAAATTAAGGATGCGTTAGATTTAATCGCTAGGAAGAACAGTGATGAAAACTATACGGCTTGGCGTGAAACTGAAGTTTCAAGATTGGCTTTAAAAAAGCGGGTAGAAGATATTCAACATTTGGAAATCTCTTCAATTTTTATTCCAATAGAGTTAATGGAACAATTAAAAAATTGGTTTCTTGAAAAGACCACGACTTGGAAACCAAAGGAAATGCGTGATTTTCCAAGACTAATCTCAATTGCTAAGGGATGGACATTATACAATCACATGAATAGAAGAAAGAGTGAAGATGGCAAAACTCTTTATTGTAACCAAACAGATATTGAGATTGCAGAGAAAATTTACGAGAAAATCTATAAAAGCAATGAGTTGGGGTTGACTCCAGAATGTTTAGACTTTTATGAGAAAGTAGTCTATTCAATAGCAAATAATTGTATTGGAACAACCAAAATGGATATTTCTAAGCAATACTTCACGGTTAATCATAGACCGTGTAGCGATTATAGACTTTACGGAATGCTAAAAAATCTTGAAACCATAGGTTTAATCAGTAAAGACACAAGTAAGAAACCTCACAAATGGTCTGTCGTCAACCAAGATTCCGAACATAAAAATACCGTAATCGGACTTGAACAGTTTAATCAACCAAAATCTCAAACGGACAGAATAAGTATTCTTTTAAATGTGTTAGTGACAAGTAAGACAAATCCAATGACGTTAGAAGAGATTACTAATAGTACAAACGGTTTTATTCCGAAAGAAGAAGTTCCAAAATTGCTTCAGAAGTTATATGATGAAGCAAGAATCTGTCAACCAGACAATAACCATTGGAAATTGGTCTAAGTAGAACTACACGTTAATGTTATGTCGTAGACCCATGGTAAATTGTGGTCTTTCTCTTTTTGCCATTGTGTATGGATTTTCTCTATCCACACATAATCAACAAATGAATCATCGTAATCATATAGTGGTTGCCAACAACCTTGATTTTTTAATGCTCTAAGAGACGCTTTTACAGTTTTGTCCATTTTTGCAGTAATAACTATTTGTCTTGGCATACGTATGAAATATGCGGCTTGAGAAGTTGGGGTTGGCTTTCTAACTATTCTCTTTTTTGGCATGGTCATCTCTTCATCTTCTTCCCAAGCTAGTACAGTGTCAAGGTTTACTGTCCCAATTGATACCGTCATGATTCATCACCATTATATACATTATACCTATTTATACGCATTATCCTTTCACGGCTCTTACTGCTTGCGTCTTCCATCTGTAAATTAGAATAACACATTTTTGAGTTTTTACTCCATGACGACTATCAATTGCAATGTGGAATGGAACTAAGTTATCTTCATCTTCACTTTCCAATGACATTGGAGCAATTCCCCGCAATCTAAATCCGTAGTCTGGGTCGTCCTTGTCAACATCCGCTTTTCCAAAGTAAAACATCATTATTTTTTCTTTCCATTGAAGTCTTGCTTCCACGATATATTTTATGTCTGTAGTTATGTTAGCAATTTTGATTTCAACAGTCGTACCAGTTCCATCAGCAAGATAACTTTTTAATACATATGTTCCAGAAGATTTACCTATAAAGAATCCGAAACCAGCAGTTCCGTAAGGAACAGAACAAAGTCCACCAGCGTCATCCACTTGCCAAATTCTAATATATGCGAAATCACCGTCTTCCCACGCATTGCCAGTGTCAGTGTCTATTTCGAACTCACAAGTGAATCTTGGGTCTCGACTAAACTTTAATCGTGGTTGGTCTAACATAATGATACCGAAAGAGTCTGCACCACATTCCATGTCGAATATGTCTTTATCACACCAATAATTTATAGTAGTCCCATAATCACATTCTGTTATCTCGGCGGTTACTGTTTCCTCTTCTGGTAAATAAATATTCCATTTATTGCTTGCGGTTTGTTCCCAAACATCTTCTACAATGTTAGCAGAAACTTTGGTTTGGCTTCCACCTTCCGCATACATCGCATCTATGTAAGTGCTTGACAACATTAATTTTTCTAAGGTTTTGTATATGTCAGCCAATCTGTCACTTATGTCAGTACGCCGCTTAGTACATGTTATAATGTTTACTTCTCCACCGTCCCCATCAACGTTTGTTTCTATCGTCTTGATTCTCATTTTTCCGCTTATGAGAGTGGCGGGGTCAGTTGCAGTTATATAGTCTCCAACATCAAAATCGTTGGTAGTGTATGGATTGTTTTCTAAACGAATAGTAATTTCTTGATTGACTGAAGCTTCGAGAGTAAGCAAAACTTGTGACCATATATCGGCTTCTGATTTACTTGATATTGTTTTTTCTCCTTGAACATATTCGTAAAAACTGTTTATGGTAGCCATTTCAGTTGTGTCTTCTTGCCAGTCACTTGTGTTTTCGTCTTGGTCTGCACTTTCTCCTCTTCCAACAACTCTTATTCTCTGTTTTGTCTGTTTACTACTTCGTTCATTTGTGGATTCACCGATATGTATAGCCGCTTCTAAATTAATCGTTCCAGATTTGTCTGTTCCTCTTTCTTCAGCAACTTGAAATGCTCCAGTATAGTCAAGCCACCATTCCCACGGAACAAATAAGGCTGTAATAGTTTTTTCAATTATTGTTTGTATATTGTCTGAAACTCTAGCATATGGCAAGTTTATTGGACCTATTGAATCGCCGTAACTACCAAACGTTCCGAGACTTATAAATGGACCACCACTGTAGACCATTATGCCGACACCCTCACAAATATTGCTGGTATTGGAACGGCTGTAATCTTTGTTGTTGTAGTAGTTGGAAATGTCGTTGGTAATGCCGCATAAGTGAATGAGACATATAATCCTACGGCGGCGACCTCTGCACCCAATGAACTTGTATAACCTAACAATGGCATTATACCAATCAATGCATGACATCTTATAGTTGGCGTTCCGTTAGAGACTATAACCAAAAAGTACATTCCAGCAGTTAATTGTTGACTTATGGTTATAGATTTTATACCAGTGGAAGCAATAGAGATTTCACCAGCATCAAGAATTTTTTGGTCTGGAAATAATCCAAGACTTACACTACTGGTGTATATACCCAGTCTTGCGTTTCCAGTTCCAGCAGTAGTAACATTTATTGCTATTCTATCTAAAGTCATTGTCTTTGGAACAATAAATGGAAAAGCATAAAAACGATTTGCTGTCAATGCACCAGTCGTCAACGCAGTAGTACTACAAATAGGTGTGTACCATGATTCATATTGGGTAGTTCCTATCTTTCTAATATTTTCATCAATAGTTTCACCACTACCACCAGTTGGCAAAGTTCCAATTGTAATTTTCTTTTTGGCAAACGAAGCGGCACTATCCTCTATTAGAAGAATATCCGCACTAACTGGAGTGGCTTTAAGAGTAAGAGAATTAATGTCTCCATCTGCTCTTTTTAACTGGGCATCGTTAGTCACGTTTGCAAGACTAACTTGTGTTGGAGTTCCAATTATTCCAGTATGGTCTCCACTTCCATGAACTTGAGCGTGTTTCTTAGATACAGCATCCGCTAAATTTACTTCAGTCTGAGTATATGAATCAAGTAAAGTTTGATTAGAATGTGAGTGTCTTTTTGATACTGCATCTTGAGCGTTTGTAGACAATTTAGTATCGTCTGCTATATCACTAATTTTGGCAATTGTTCCAGTTCCAACACCGTGAACTCCAGTAGTTAAATCTTTATGAGCATCCACTTTTTCTTGTGAACCAGAAGGTGTTTCTTTAGAGGCTAAATCAGTAATTAATCCAGTAACTTCGGATTCTGAATGTGAATGAGATTGTGGCGGATGATTTTGCACTTGTAATTTGGTTACTCCCTTCAATGAAGAATCAATAGTTGGGTCAACTTCTTCTGTAAGAAAGTCTGGGTCGTGATATTCATTACCATGAATTTCCATTCCACCAGTTCCACCAGACACATATTCAATTTTACCAGTTGATTCGTTATATTTGAGAAATTTATTGTCTCCGATAGCGGAATCATCCACTTCTTTTCCTTTTATCTTTTGGGCATCATGAATTAAATCTGTAATTTCGGATTCAGTGTGAGTATGTGGAGACGGTGTGTAAGTTGATGGTTTATCTGGAATATTCGCCCAGAAAGGAGAACCAAAGAAATCTACGATACTGGTTCTATAATGTTCATGTCCAACTATTGAAAAATCTGGATTATGTGCTTCATTACCATGTTCTGATGGTATAAAATCGGATGGTTTATCTGGAATATTTATCCAAAACGGTGTTCCGAAAAAGTCTGGAATATCAAATTTATGGTGGTCGTGTCTCAAATCAGAATTATGTTCTATCTCTCCTATCTCTCTTGAATATTGGATAATAGTTACGTCTGATGGTTTAGAAAGTCCTTCATTTTTCAATTCAGTCCATGAAATATACCAGAGATAAATAATTGCTGGTTTTTCTACCATATCAATGGCTTTTTGAACTACTGTTTTTCTGTTTTTACCGTTAACTCCACCAATATTTTCTAAACTACCATAATCAATTTGTCCAGTATCTCTATTGATTGCAAAGTAATAACGTCCATTTTGTTTTATATCATAATTATGCGTCATTTTTAGTCTCCCTCGTTTAACACTCTATATTTATAAGCGTCTGATTGCCAAATATAGATTTGGCTTATCTCCCATGCAAAATCAACATTCCCAGTTATTTTGATTCTTATACAGTGTACGTCATCTTGTGGTTTCCAACTATGCAATATGTCTCTAGCATCATTGTTTGTTTCGTTTATTGGCGGGTCAAAATCAGTCCATTGAGCATCATTTCCGCCTTCAGCACAACAATCACTGATAATGGCATATTGAATGTTGTAGTTTCTAGCATACATTGTTGGATTGTTTCTACATTCTATTAATATGGCTGTCACGTCATCATATGATTTGCCAAGGTTAACAATGAAATAATCTCCAATTCTTTGGTCAGCAGGGTCAGCCGCTAGACTTCCTTTCACGGTTAAATAACAATGGTCAATTGCCATCCAAAGTCTATCAAACCTCTTGAAATAAACTCTAGCGGCATTGACTTTGGCAACCGTGTCCAAATATTGAGTAACGTCAATTGTTGTTAAGTTGTGACTATAATTAGCTCCACCTACTTGGTATTTGCCGAGATATTGCCATGCTCCATCCCAAAGATAAACTTCTATTCTTCCGCCCCAATATTCTCCAAACATGTCAAGGTTCAAGTAAACGTTAGTTATTGTTTGAGGGTCTACTCCGAAGTTTTCAAAAGTGAAATAACTCATCCTATATTGACTTCCAGTTCCAGCATCGGTATGTATAAATCCGCCGCCGTCACTGTCTATCCATGGACTTACACCGTCTGTGAACCATTCTTGAATAGTATTTACAAACGCATCTACGTCTAACGTGTAATCTACAAGAGTATCTACCGTACCTCTACCTCTCCATGCTAAACCAGCATAACGTAATCCAACCCAATCCGCATAACGACATTCGGCTGTTACGTTTGCACAACAAGTCCAAAGGTCACTGGGTATTCCCCACCCGATTTTATGTCTAACTTTTCCTTTAGGATGTTCAGACGTTGGACAACGCAAAACGAACTTTAGTAATTCTTCTGGTTTTACTTGACCGAAAAATCCAGACTCAATATTTCCTTCACTGTCTACTGGTCCGATTTCTCGGCTTTCTTGGAAACGTTCAGTCCACTTTTTCCATGTTATGAGTTTCCAACATCTTCCAGTTAAACGGTATTCTAAACCGTCTTCTCCAACTGTTGGCGTGATTTCTTCTACGAAACCGTAAAATTCTGTTATGTCATATTTCGTTATTTTTACAGAATCAAAATAATTGATTAGACTCCCCACGTCTGGGTCAACAGTAATTTCAAACGTGTCTGGGTCTTGGTTAGGATGACTTTTAGTATAATGAATATTCATGTAGTATCTTTCAGTGGTTTCTGGTATGTAAAGTTTGAATATTGAGTCAACACAAGATGGGGGTAGATTTGTTACTACTTCTGGAAAATCACCTTCACCATCACAAGCTCCAATAACATTATCTATATAAACTTTTCCAGTATTGGGAGTACCCCACGCATGTGGTTCTACTTCTATTGTTGTCACATTTATTCCAGTCAAGTTCTTTGTAATGGTAATTTCTGGAGTTACAAGGTCGTCAAGGTAAACATATGTCTTAGCAGTTGCATTAAGAACTTCTTGATGAATATGTAGACAATGCCATTCATCCAGAGTAATAGAAGTCGTTCCACGAATAGTAGTGCCTTTAAAATCCACTCTTAATTTTGGAGTTGCTGGATTGCCCAAGTTTCCAGTTTCAATATAAATTTGAACTTCATCATAATCAGTCATAAATAATCTAACAAAAATGCCACCACTAACTTCAGTTGGAACAGTTCCAACTATTTTGAACCAGAGTCTAAGAGCATAATATCCAGTTGGAGTGCAATCTAAATCATGCATTAATCCGCCTTGTAAATCAACATGTGGTTCGGCTGAATGAGTCCCACTTTTAAATTGAGTGGTAACAATATCGAATCCCCAATCTCCCGTACCCACATCTGCATACCAGTCGTCAGCCGCAAATGTTACGTTTTCAAATCCACTTAAAAGTTCATACCAAGTCATATGAACACCTACGCCTTGTTGTCCATTGCTTCTCTTACAGTTTTAAGTATTAACGGTTTTAACCCTTCCTTGTCTGCTTTAGTGTGAATGTCGCCACTAAATATAATGTTAACATATCTTGTTTCTGGTCTCTGTCTTTCAGTTCCTTGCCCATACATGACGTTTCGTTTAGAACGGATTTCTTCTCCTTCATGAACTATTGCTGGACCAGTCTTTCGGACTGAGTATATTCCAGTCTGATATGTTTGTTGTGGCTGTGTCATATTCCACACTCCAGCCGCTATAGCTCCAGCCGCCGCTCCCGCCACAGCTATTCCAGCCATCCATGTCATGTCTCCCATAGCAGTTCTCAAAAGTATTATTGCCGCAACTAAAGCCAATACTGCTCCAACTACAAGTGCTATTACTGGGGGCAAACGTTGGCATATTGTAAACATAAGAGTGAAACCTATCATTACTGGTCCCAAACATTGTTGAACTACTGATAGAGATGTGGCTAAACCATAATGTCCTTTTTCTGCTAAACCCACAATTATAGTTTCAAGTTGAGTTGTAATGCCAAACATGGTCATTGCTCCAGAAGCAATCATCATTACTCCTTTTAACGCTATGAAAGTAAGAAGCAACACTGATAATATGGCAATAAGGTTTGCTAATGCTGGATTCTTTGCAACTAAATCAAAAAATGAACTCATCATTTTCATTGCTGGACCTAACATTGTAGTAAAACTTGCTCCCAATGTAACTAACATGCCATTCATGCTTCGTTCAAATTGAGCGATGGCACGACTTCCTTCAGCAGACTTCCTCATTATGTTGGATATTGCCATAGTTGCTAAAGCGGCAAAAGTTACCCACATCACACCAGCCATCACCATTTTCACTGCTTCAGTCCTTAACGCTTGCTGTGCCTTTTCCAGTTTACTTATGTTGTCTCCAACTTGTTTTGTGGCTTGGTCAGTATAGTTTATTGCACGAACCGCAACCCAAATTGTTCTCATGAAACTCATATTTACTCTCCAACCCAAACAGTATTTGCTACTTCATCTATTGATTTGCCCAAGATAGTGTCAAGTTCTTGCATGTGTATTTGTATAGCCATCTCAATAAACGGATTCGGTGGCATCCATCTTCCACTCCGAGTGAAATGTCCATCATGAACGGCTTGGGCATAATCGCATATTCTTCCACTTTTAGGATTAACCAATAAACCACCAAACTCAATCATCTTACTAATTATGTTTGTATTCTCAAGAGTCATTCCAACCTCAAACAATCCACCAATGCTTGGGTCTGTCTCTGTTATTCGTCCAGTAGCTTGTAAAGTTCCAGTATCCACTGGACATAAAGCTCTAGCAGTTTCCAAAACTTCTTGCCACCAATACACCAACTTCCATCTTGCATTAGCGGTAAGTTCTTTAGGAAACCTTTGACATGCAACTTTAGCCCTAGCTTTGCTTCCGTAATCAGTTTCGGTAATATCTATGAATTGATTACTCATTTTCTCACTTCTTTATTGCTTGACTTTCAAGTTCTGCTTTTCTTGCGATATAAGTGATTATTAGTTGTTCATCGGTCAATTGTGGACATCTTGACGGCAATTCGCTTAGAGTACAACCTAGAAACTCACATACGGCTAACTTGGCGTATCCGAGGTCTGTCGTAAAAAACGTTCAGTGTCTTTTTGTATCTGAGATTGCGTGTTGGCTATATGGGCTTGAAAAGCCGCCATGAAATCGTCTCCAGTGTTTTTAATCCACCATTCGGAATCATGTTTCGGCATCACGATTAACTCTTCCATCAACTGATACATTTCAGTCTCATATTTCTTTGCAACTTCATATGGGACTTCTTCGGGGTTCTTCCTATACTTAGCAAGTTCGGGTGGAAGAATCCGATTCATTTGTTCCTTAGTTGGACGTTTCACACGGGCAACAGTTTCTTCACCAATTTTCATTTCGTCAATCTTACTTGAAGCCTCTAGGATTTTCTGTTCTAACGCTCTACTCTGTACCATATAGTCTTGTTCAATTTTGTCTTGTTCCAACTCCATTTCTTCTGGGGTTTTATTAGCGTATTTCTTGACCAATTCATCAATGCTTGGCATATTGTTTTACCTTAAACAAATTATTCATTACTTGATTTAAATACCTTTTGGAACTAAATAGAAAGATTTATAAGCATAAGTACCATTTATAAGTATTATGAGAAAAACATGTTTAGTTTGTGGAAATCTATTCGAAACATCCTATCCAAATCAAAAATATTGTTCAAGCAATTGTTATAGACAAGCCACTAAAAAATATATGAAAAAATACATGATTGATTATTGGAAAAACAATCCGTCTCAATATGAAAAAATGAAGGAACGAATGAGAAAATTTCCACAGAATACTAAAAAGGGAAGACCGCCAAAAGACCCAAAATGCATAATAAAAGACAAGCCATTATTTAATGAACTTCCAGATGAGAGAAGAAATCTAATTATGGAAATAGCTAAAAGACAACAATCCAGAATAAATATTCGTAATATGAAAATAGGTAATAAATGTGAGGTTTGTGGAAAAGAGAGGGAAGAAAACATAGTCACTTTATTACTTCATCATGTTCGATATTATCCAGAAGAGACAATAACTCTTTGTGGTTCTTGTCATATGTATTTACATAAATACATCGAAAAAAAGAGAAAGACCCTTTAAAAAAGAGGAATGTTTATTAATCGGTTTGACTACTACTGAACTGATTGATATGTTACTTGAAGGATATTTGGCTAACTTGAAGAACTACCCGAAAGACGAGATAAAGATATATGTTACTAGAACGACTGGTTCTATTCTTGCACCATCATGGGAACTTCTCAATGATTACCAGTCTGGAAAAATAGATTGGACTGGATACGAAAGACGTTACATAAACGAGATGGCTAACCCAAAAGCTATTAGGACAATGTTGAAAATAAAATCTCTTTCTGAAAAAACCAATGTTAGACTTATCTGCTATGAGAAGAATCCACCTTGCCACAGATTTATTCTATTGAGAATGATTCTGGGGACTGAACCGTGATAACTAATATAGAACGGAAATTTCTGGAACAAGTTTTGACTGGAGAAGTTACCAAAGAAGATAACCCCAGACGTTATAGTGCAATGATGGGTAGAATCCAAAAACATATAGACAGAAACCTCGTCAATTTGATTTGGATGTTAGAAAACTGTCCAGACATATTCAAGGATGAAGAAGCCGAAATTAACAATCCACAATTGGAAAGATACCGAAGATTTAGAGTGTTGGCTTACGTTGCGACAAAGATTGACCCGTCAATAGAACTGGATAAGTTATCGTTACCAGACGCTTTAAAGAAACTTTCTCAACTTTATCCAAAATACTATTTTGAAATTGTTAACAAGGAGTATAAAAATGAAAGTTAGGGTGGCGAAGAGGACAGAACCATATATCAAGGGGACAATGGTTACTTCAGTCAACAACGAGATAATCTTGAGGGAGAGAAAGACTTTTAGGGGTCAACCAATTGAAGACCTCATAGAAGAAATTTTAGTACATGAATCAATCCATATTGCAATTTACAATCTATTCAAAGACGAGATAATCGCATACACTATTGACAATTTAGCCAAGTGGACAAAAATCTGTCAAGGTTACAGAATAGTGTTTGTTGGCAAGAAGTCTGATAAAATATTCTTTCAGACTCCAACGTAACGTTTTGTTTAGATAGATAAAAGATGCGTTTAGAGTTTAGGTTTTAAACCAGTCTATAGCTTCGCCACGGGCTTCTTCTGCTACGATGTCATTTGCTCCACCAGTTCTCGGTGCATAACTATAGATGCAACAACTTATCAATGTTATTCTGCTTCCAGCGACACCAGACAATTCTCCACTCATGTCAAAGTGGTCTGGGTCTACTCCGTCACCTTGGAACAAGTCGTAGATTAAATTCTCTTCTCCAGCGTCAGCATAGAACCAACGTCTAAGTCTGAAAGTTGCATGTCTAGTTCCAACAGCATGTTTTCCAGTTTCACTATCGTAGTGTGGAGTTACTCCACCTTCCCTAATCAACTCTATATCGAAGGCTTCAACAACGCCTAACGTGGTCGTGCCTACAACGATACGCATCCGTTTACATTTATACGGACCAGCCATATCATCTACCTCATACTATGTGATATAGACATGAAACGTGGTTATAAGTATTATTGTTTTTTGCGTTCCAGTTCATTCTGGAGAAGTTGATATTGTATAGCATGAAGTTCTAGTAGACGTTTCTTCTCTTCCAGATACCTATATTTCTCCCAGTCTATAAGAATCCATAAAAGAGATTCAGTGTAAGAATTAGAGTTGAGTAACTGTTGAACATCAACAATCATGTCGTCTAAACGTTTTGGAATGCGAAGATTACGATGTTCTGGTTTTGGTGGTTTGTTACTCTTCATATTCAAGGTTAACGCCGTTACTATATTCAATTGTTTCCTCTGATATTTTAGGCTTTCGCTTTGTCTCTTCTGGTTGTGGACAGTGGCATACTCCGCCCTCACAAATCATAACGGTTTCTTGAATCTCGATAAGTTTCTCCATTTTAGCGTCTGGAAATCCAACTTGAGTCTCAACATCAACGATTTGTAAATGATTACATCTTGCTCCAGAAAGGACATGAATAACTTTTTCTCCTATCTTTTTCATTGTGTCCGTTATTGCATTTCCGCCTACACTGAAAAGATATTTCGTTCCTCTCTTCAACGTTTCAATCAGTGACGCACTTATGATTTTAATTGTGGCTTTAATCTTTTTTCCAACAACTTCTGCAAATTCTACGATTCCTACTGGGTCTACATTCTTTCCAGATACTAATGGATTTTCATGTTTTCCAAAGAGATTTATTCCATAGTAAACTGGTTTTCCGATTAGACTTTTTGCTATTTCGTCTCCTTCTTCAAACTGATAAACTCTGTTGTTTCCTTCACTTATCTTATCAAGTTCCATAACTGTAGCTTCAATAATTGCATATTTATCTGTTGATTTGGTTTCTTGAAATGTGACTTCTTTCGTTATGAAAAAGAATGAAATGTTTTCTTCTGTCATTTGTTACATTCTCCACAATATCCAACACTTTCTGCAAACCAATCAACAATGTCTTTCATTGTCTCTTCTACCGCTCCAGTAAAAACGGTTTCAGTAACAGAATTTGGACGAGAACTTTTTTCGTCCCATCCATGTTTTCGGAGAGTAGCAAAAAATACGCTCCATGCTTGACTAGAAGCACAAGACGTAGAACCGTCAGAAAAATCTCTACACGTAACTTTTCCAGTCTTATACTGTTTAGCCATTCCTTGAATCATTGATTTCCAACTCACATTTATTGGCGTATTAATTCACCTTCTAATTCTCTTATGCTATTTTGTAATGCTTTGATATAAGTATTAGGAAACTCCTTTATATGTCTTCTCCTTGAACAAGCAAAGAGATTTTCAATTCTGTTGTCATCTCTTATACCATTTAAATGATGAATTATCCAATCTTTCGGGGTTTCTGGATGAATAGAAAACCAAATCAATCTATGCTCTAAAATATATCCATCATTTGCTGAAAATGGATTTTCTGGAGCAAGAATAATATTATATCCTTTAGAATCTTTATGTTTTCCACCTTTCCAGTCTGGGTGATTGTTTCCTTTCTTAAATCCAGATTTATCATAATTAAATGTTATATTTCCAGATTTCCACATAAGTTTGAGACAATCAGACCTTGTTCTCAATATACCCAATCGTTTAAGTTGTTTCCGTAGAGTATATGAGCAAACTCCAAATATAGGTTCTAATTTTTGAGCGGTTATTCCAAAATTCAGATATAGTTCTGATAAAACGTCATCATAAATAGATTTCCACGAAACGTTTATTGGAATAGGGAAAACCCCCTACTTAGTTGATTCTTTCTTTTTCAGTTCAGCGAGATACCATTCGAGTATTTCTTCGGAATTTGTTTTTGTTTCATTGAAGATTTTGGCTTCGGCTTCAGTAATGATTTTCTTTGCTACTAACATGTCTAGGAGTATTCGTGTTCTTCGTTCAGCACGTTCTATTTGCTGTTGTAACCAACGAATATCGGATGGGGTTGCATATTGTGGCGGTTCTGATGCTTTTTCCATATCCATCATTCCTTTTTGGATACGGTCTCTTCGTACCACTTACGAGTTTCTTCGATTTCTATAAGCCACTTCTGTCTTGTCTTACTATCCAATTCCTCGTCATATTTTGCCAAACAAAGTTTTCCTTCATTTGTCTCGGAAACTTCTATTCCGAAACGTTTCGCTCTTGCCTTTAGACAACGCAAAATAGTTGCTCTCACTGCTGGAGAAAGTCTATGACCGAAAGTTCCAAGACGTGCTAGACCGTTTCTAACATGAGCCGCATCATGGGCTGGATAAGTCCTATGTGGACCACAAAACGCCGAGTCTGGTAGATTCTCTCGTTTAGCATATGACAGTTGGGCTTCCTCGAAACTGTACCCTTCCAATTCAACCATTGCTTTTAATACTGATTCGTCAAATTTCATATGTTTCACTATAATTAGTATTGCAAAAGATGGTTATAAGTGTTATGCTAAAAAGAAAGGCGTTAGAAGTCACAATTAAAACGTGACTTTACTGTATTGGTAGAGAATTCCATTTTGCCTTGAGGTAATTCCAAGCACGTACTATTGGTGTTCTACGCACAACTAACTTTATGAATTGGTCAACACCCATAACTATTGCCGAGTAAGCAAAGTTGTAGACGATGAGTGTTTCTGTTGGGTCAAGCCATTTATTCTCAATGTTTAATACGCTGAATGTTCCGAATGCTCCCATGAAAGCACCCAAAACAATTGTCTTGAACGCTTTAACTGGACTAAAGGTTTCCCAGAATTTCTTTGTGAAAACAGCCGTCCAACTTAACGGTAAGTTTTCGTCCTTCATGTATCCGAACAGAGCCGCTTGTGTGCCATAGAATGCTCCCAAAGCTATATTCTTAACTATTTCTTCTATCATGTCTTATTCACTTTGAAAGTAAAATGGTTAACGTCATATTTAAGGGTTTCTGTTACTTCATTATCCATTCTGGATGTTCTGGTCTATGTTTATTACATTTCTTGCAAGTTCGGCGGCATGAACAGTTTGTTTCGCCACATTCACATTTCCATCTTAACATAATATCAACTCACTGGTTTAGGAGTTCTGCATTTGGGACATGATTTGCTACAGTCACAAACATTTGCTCCACAATTAGGACAAGTCCAACTCATGTTTTCTCCTTCTTCTCAAGTAGAGTTACTGTTACTTTTACACGATAATTATTGAAATGCTTTAACTGAAATTCTCCTATAATCCAATTGTCTATTCTATGGTCTTCAAAAGGTTCTGGAAGTTTTGCACCTTTTCTTTTAGAATCACAAATGAAGCCAGACCGTGTTCTCCAATCTTCACCAATCCTTATTTCAAATTCGTCTGAAATACGTTTTCTCATTTTAATCACTGTAAAGAAATATGGAAAAGAGATATTTAAGTGTTATGGTTTATTCATAGGTTGTTATGCCGAAATCGCCTAGTCTTTCTTTGTCTTCTTTTGTTGCCTTACGTTTCTCCAATTCTTTCCAAGAACTATCTTCAATTTCAAATTTTCTCCAAAGTTCCACTGGTGGTTCGGTTTCTTTGTTTCCTATACTCCACTGTTTTGATTTCATCATTTCTTTTATTAAACGTCTTTGGCAACATTCACATGGAATAAAATCTGTGTGCATCATACGAATGTAGAATCCGAGTTGTTCAATTTCTCTACCTTCAGACTTTGTATAGTTTCCTTTTTCGTCTACATACTCCAAAATTAGGCGTTTCTGCATCAAGACCGAATCGTTCTTTTTCGTATCCATCACCTTCTTTCATTCTTTCTTTCGGATGGCTTCCGCCATTAATAGCCTTGGGGAGCGTATCCCACCCTTTCGGGTTGCTCCTTACGGACTAAAACATGATATGGTCTAGGCGACTAATAAAGGTTTCGAGAAAATAGCAAACAACGTGGTGGCAACCACACTTGAAGTTGCCATCCAGTGTTTTTCTAGTTCGCTAAGAAACACTATGTAAAATCCGATATATAAAGTTTGTTACAAATAAAAAGAGTTGCCGACCCGATTGCTTATTCCATGAACATTGGAACAGTATTGCACACTCCCAGTCTTCGTTCAAAGACCTTCCATGAGAGTAGCACCCTCTCTCCAGAGCAACATGGTTTGCCGTGGTAAGGTTCGGTATCGGTACTAAATATAATATACAATCTCCTATTTAAACCTTTTGGTTTTGTTTCCAGAGCATATACTCAATCTTTGGTCTAATCTCGGAGCATTGTTCACACATACACGTTTCTTTCCCGTTCAGTCTAGCATAGAGTTCGTGACCATAGTAAATTCCAAGTTCAGTCTCGGTTGGCTTTCTCATCCAATACACGAATCTTTTCCATTATGGAGTTTTACGAAAATCTCAGTGGCAACCCAATAACCAAAATCAAATGGAACAATCTTGAATACTAGATAGGGAATCAAACATTTGATACAAGTCATTTTTGGTTCTCCTTTAAACTCAAGTTGGCAAGATATTCAGTAACTAATCTATATAGAGGACTTCCCTTCTCACAAACTTGGATTTTTCCATGACAAACTTTACACAGTGTAACTAAATCACAATCTCTTGGTTCATGGTATGGTAGATTACATAAAACATTTTCACGTTTAGGAAGAATCTTTCCAGTAAAATCATAATGATGATGGATTGTCAATTGATATTTTCGCCAACAAATAAAACATTTATGTTCATCCCTCTCTAAAACTCTCTTTCTTTGTTTTCTTCCAATATATCCCCATTTCATTTCTGTTTAGTCTCCTTTTGGAAACATTCTTCACATAGAGTTTTCTCGCTTCCATCTGGAAATAATATGGTTGAAATGTCACGGTCATCGCCCAACTTGCCACATCGTTGACATTTGACGATTATTCCGATACCTATGTTACCTTTCATCCAATATACAACCCATGAAATGACATTTACTTCGTCTCGGACACTTCTTACAGTGTTCAATAAACTCCAATATGTTCATTTTTATTGAACACCTACGACCAGTTTGATAACAAATATATGTTTTTTAGACTTCTTAACCCACTTTCTATTTTCCCATCTGTTTGAACGTTGAGTAGTCCCGAAACCTTTAGTCATGCCAAGATATTTCCAGTTGTCAGCCAAATAACAAATTCCGTTTCTCGGCGGCTCAACAAACGTGAGTAGACCTTTCAGAACCACGCCGTATTTGTCTTGCCAATCCTTGACTCCAACCTTTCTTAACAGTCGCAAACATCGGCTTGCAAGGTTAGGTTCGTTGCTTACCAGTCTGAACACATGATTATTTGCTATCTCTAAGTTTTTGGCATTACGATTGTCTTTGTTTATTCCAAAATAGTCGTCTATTGATTCTATGGCGTAAGGCGGATTCATCAGTCCTATTATTCCAACTATTCTATTTCCGTATAGAATCAGATAGTTTATGCTTCTTCCAACTATGCCTTTACTCTCTGGATAATGTGAAAGAAACAGACTAGCAAAAACTTTGTGTCCTTTAGGAACTTTCAAAAAATACGGTTTGCCGTGGTATGAAATGTCCTTGTTGAGTTCATATTGGAGTTCCTCTTCTGAAAGTGCAATCATGCCGCCGCTTCCATGACCACGGTGGGGACGTTTAGCATAACATTCTTCACAGTAATATCTTCCGAACACGCCATATTTACCTTGTTTTCCACAGACGAAACATGGTTCTGTCCTTTTACTTATTGACGGCAAGATATTTCTCCTTCAATATTAAGTAACGTTTGTTTCTTTTATTAGGAGTGACAACACTCAAAAAGAAATGTTTTAGATGAACATGAATTCCGTCTCCATCGTCAAATTGGTCTGAAGTCAAATCTACTTCTGTCCCGTCTGGAAGTTCATTCCAGTAATGATTTTCATTCTCAACAGTACCATGAAAAATTCTTCCACCCAAAATATTTTGAATTAGTAATGCGGTAACGTAACATTGACCCTTAGAAAGTTTGTCTGGATTCCAAGTATTTTTATGCCAAATTGTTTCTTTACACCAACACTTCTCAAGTTTCTCTCGAAGTTCCCTCAATTGTTCAGTCGTCAAGTCAATCACTTTTTGGTGCGGAGAGACTAGATTCCGTTGTCTGTCATCTGTTGGCGGGATGCCAACCGTTCTGGACTTTTGAACTATCTCCGCATTTAATACCTAGTGCAAACGGCATATATAAACGTTGCCTTGACAAAAAGCTTTTAACAATGTTTCTCCATTGTATAAACGTGAATTAAAATGGCTGTAGCAAGTTATGTATCACATTGCAGTGAAGACAGCAAGGGCAACACGATTGAAATTCTCGTTGGAACGTCTCAAGAAATCGTTGATGAAATTCGTCTTAGACGACTATCTTATGGTCCAGTAGAAATAAGGGGTCTCGCAAGCGAAGTTAGTAGCCAAGGAAAAGTCACTGTCATCATAACATACATCATTCCAACCGTTTAAGCGACTTAACCTATTTTTCTTTCTCTCCACCGCCACAGTGGAGTAACTTTCACTCCTATTTATATAGTTTCACCGAACTGTGAAAACATTCTCTTCTCTCTATCTCTCAGTGGCGACAATACACTTTTGTCAATATTCAGTGTTTATTGCCACAAACGCATAACCACAAACATTTAAAAACGATACGTGTATATGGGGGGAGTAGTAACGTCCTCTCTGGTTTTTTTTATTATTAATCAATAGTACATACCCCTCATATACACCTTCTGTTTTTATATCTTGGACAACCAGAACGACCTACTATCTTATCATAATACCATAGAATAGCAAATGTATAACTGAGAAGAACGCCGAATCCCACAGAATAACTTAGAATAATCCACTACGTTCCAGCACCACATAGACCCACCATCCACCCAAACTGCCCGTCCAACATACGACACCTATACGTTTTAACGTTGTTATGGTCTATTTCTTAATGGGTGGTGGAGTGGTAGACATTAGGGTATGCAGTGGCTTGTTATGACAATAGTTATATAACAATAGTAATAACCTATTAACATCCATGACAACAGAGACGCATAACACTATTGAACCATATGGTAAGCTAGTTAATGGTGGTGTGTGTCTATTGGGTAATATGTTTAGAGGCTTAATGAATATGTAGTGATATGTTGATAGTATAGAGGTCTAGTCTATACGGTCTCGGTCTATACGGTCTCTGTTGTCCAGATACTAGACCGTAAGCCTAGAATGACAGTGAAACTAAAGCGTTATCCGTCTCTGTTGTCTAAGCGTTAACGTCTCGGTCTTGTGTGTTGTGATAGTATAGTAAGACCTCTAGTGTTTGAGTGTTTAGCCTAGACCAAACAGAGCGGAAAGACAGAGACAGAAACTTAGATAGAAACTTAGACTAAATGCAGAGACCACAAGAAAAGGCTTACGTTTCTATTTCGGTTTTTATCCATGCTTTTCATGGTGTCCGAATATTAAGCGATTGGTTGAACCTATAATTATTGGGCTTTATTTGGCAAAAGAAGCTTAAAACAAGTCGTTATTTTCGGTCTTCTTACCCTTAAAATGATTTTACGGCGAAACAAAACCGAATATAGAAAAAGATAGAACTTTCGGAAATGCCTTAACATTGTTTAGGGAATAGGCTTAAAGACGTAAGTTAAAGCTCTCTCTGTGTCATGCTCAATTATTAGACCGTCTCTAAATATGTCTTCTGTTGAACCAAACCAAAAATGGGCTTTAGCTATCAATTCTCTTTTCTGTTTCTTGTCTATAATTCTTATTTTTCCCATGTGTTCACCTTCTTTATGTTCCTATTGTGTCGTTTAAACCATTAGGTAAGACACACAACAGTAAACAAATAATCTGTTTCTCTAGCCACCTTCTAAAGTCGTTTCTCTGTTCTTGCGTCTCATTATCACTGTCATATATGGTCTTGTCTTCATTGTCATAAAGTAAGACTTGATTTGAACCTACCATCTTTTCAACCTTAAAAGGTGTGTTGTGATAACGAAATATTGTGTAGACTGTATATTTTCTGTCTTGTACTGTCTTAAAGTCGTTGTGTGTCTTAGCTAATTCGTTTAAGACTGTCTCAGCTAAACCTTCTTTTTCGGAATATTCTTTTTGGTCCTTTTGTTCAGTACACTCAGAGCATAAATTATTTTCGTTTAAGATTCTATGCTCATCACAGTTAAAACAGAATCCAAATTTTAAAGGTTTTTCTTTTTCTCTTTTCACGTTATCACCATCCTAGTTTTTACATGATTGAAAAAAAAGTCTATGCATAAGTCTTTATCGGTTTGTGTGCAATTGCTTTTCAGTTTACAAGTTTCGCATTCTGTCATTATTTCACCTTCTAAACGAAAAAGGGTTTATTGTCTATAGCATACAAAACGCTGTTTTGGTTCAGCAACAGCTTAAGCTTTTTGCATTCAGTAGAAACTATAGAGTCTATATCTTCCATGTTTGAATATAGCGTTAAGAATTCATAGACTTTAACGGTCTCTGTTTCTATTTGATTTTCTGGATTAACCCAATATCCTAAACAATCGTAGACAGTCAAACCGTTAAACTCTTTAAGCATTGTGTTTATGAAGTCGTTTACTGCTTTAGAGTGTCGAAAGACTGAAGGAATATAGATTTTTATTTGTGTCATTTATCTATACCTTCTTATTGGTGTTTTTGGTATTTTGTTTAAGTCTTCTTGCATTAATCTTAAGTAGCACGTTCTACAGTTAAAGGTTTTACCTTTATGTCTCTTATAACATGCTCTGCACTTTTCTTCATATTGTCTCTTTAGTTCTATTATTCCTTCCCTAGTTAATTGTTTCATTGTTTCACATCCTAGATTTACATGCTTCAGAGAATCTTACTCTATCAAAATTGGGATTGTCTTCTGAGAAATATTCTCTAAGTTTATATTCTAATTGCTGTAGCGTTATGTTATCTCCATGTTCAGTTTTTACATCACTAACCATTTTTGCAATAGCTATATAGTGTTGTTTCGTAAACATTCATATCACCTTCTTTTCTTTTGGTTTACATTTTTGAATCCATAAGAAAAATGGACAATTTCCGAATATTGGATAACATGTTTTACATTTTGCTTTTTCCATGCTTTAAGCCTTCTTTATTATTGGATTCTTGTTTTGTCTTAAGGTCTTCCACAATCTAGTATAGTAAGGATTCTTACGGTTTGTTCTATGCACTAGGATTAAAGCATTAGCTGTCATGCAAATATCCTTAAGGTCTTCTAGGTCTTCCACAACGAAAGATTCAGATAGATAATTCTCTGAGAAATCGTTTCTGTCATAACTCTTTATGTAGGTTATGGTATTGTCTTGTATATCGCAATATTTCCGCATTATTGGTCTTATCTGTTCATTAAGCGTTATGTGTATTGCATGGTTTAGGCTAAAAGCTCTTATCGTTGTTTCTTCCCTAAGCTCTCCAAAACTATAAGGTTCAGCTAACCAATAACTAACCTTATAGTTTCTCTGTTTCTTATAGAACAGCTTAAGAAGTCTATTCGCTAAAGCCTTTTCAGTTTTGGATTTTGCGAAAACACTAAGTTTCTCTAGGTCTTTCAGAGACCGTTTAAACAGTCTCTCCAATATTCTTTTCTGTGTTTTATTCATTCTCTTTTTCACCTTCCACAAACTATTTTATCATGTAGTTTCTTTATGTCTTCTACTTCACTTTTGAGTCTTAATAAGGCTAATCTCTCAAATTCCCTTAACGGTCTCTTATGTTGTTCTTGTTCTAAATCTTGTACGTTCTTTTCAGCTAACAACCTAACCGTATTAAGACAACCTATTATTAGGTATTGCTCTCTGTTGTCTATTTCCATTTTTCTTTTCACTCTCCCATTTTGTTTTATTCGATTATTTCGACTTTTTCGAAAGCTACCTCAAAACTCTGTTTGTCCGTATAGACAAAACAATGTTTAGACTTTAGGAATATCTTAACCTTTTCTATCTTCATTCTCTTATCACTCTCCATTATTGTTTTATTCTTATCGTTTCTACTTTTGACAGTGACTTAAAAGACACTGTAGGTTTTTCTACATCTATCAGCAAAACCTCTATCAGAAGCTTAAACTTTTTACTTGATAGATGTTTCTTATATTTTCTGAGTTTCTTGTTTCTTGTCATTTTGAGACCTCATTATTACTAAAACACGGTCCATAAACATATACATCTTATCATATGCTCTGCTCTCACTCTTTCCAACAGCGTATAAAATGGCTAGATGGATACTCTCATGCTCTAGCAATTCCTCTATATATTTTTCGAAAAGATAAAGATTTTCTTCTAGTGCATTATCGTTTATGAAAATCGTGTCCGTTGAAACTTTAGGATTAATAAAGGTTAAAGTTGTCCGTCTCTGTGCGGTCCTAAACTCTAGTTTATAGTTATCTTCTGTCATATTCTTAAACCTCATAATTTAGCCATTGTTCACGATATAGTATAGTTTCTAAAGTTTCATTATCAATAGGATTGTCTAGTTTTTCGCTAGCTTCTGCACTTACGGTTTTGTCTAAGACAATGTGTAAAGATTCATGTTCTAATAGTGAAAAAATCTCATTTATCAATTTTTTCTTTACCCATTGTTTCTCTCTCATATGATATACTTTTATTGTTTCTGAATCTAGGAAAAGATGTTTTGGAATATTGAGAAATATGGTGGTTTTGTTGTAAGGTGAAACAAAAGCTAAAGCAGTATCTTTATTGCTTATCCGTATATTTTCCATGTTTTAGACACATCCTAGAGGTATTTTATAGACCGTTATTGCTTTAGTTTCTGGAATAGCTAAAGCCTTTTCTGTTTCTGGAATAATCATTAAAGCGTAGTTGCTGAAGTTTCTACGTCTCTCTAGCTGTTCAGCTAATCTATTTTCGAAAGTGATAAGTTTCTGTTGTGTTATCGTGTGTTTCGTTCTTACTCTGCATTGTGAACAAGTCATATCGTGAACCGTATTAACCGCATAGTGAGTCTTATAAAATGCTCTGTGTTCTTTTGGCATTACCCAATCATTCACAAAACCGCAATTTGGACACTTACTATAAACTAGGAATTGTTTAGGCTTTTTCCGCTCAAATTTTTCAGTTTCAGAAGCTTCTAAACTCCAATATCCCATTTTTTCTGCATATCTACATGCTCTCTTTATGAAAAGCATTAAGTTCTTGTTATGTTTAGCTTCATTCAGTTTTTGGTATGTGAATAAGTGTCCTATCTCATGAATGATTAACAAGACTGTTGGATTATGGCTTAAACCTATTTCGCATATTCCACAATGAGCAATTCCGCTATTTCTATAACATCTTAGTCTTACTGCTCTTAGAGAAACTTTAAAGTGTTTAGCTATTTTCTGAGCGAATTTTGAAACGTTCTTATCTGGTATATGCGTCTTGTTTTGGTTAGGGAATTTTTCTTTTTCGTATCCGTAGAATTTAAGGTAAGTCATTCTTTAGACTCTCCGTTTTTCTGTTGTATATTCGTTCTTGTCTACAGCGTAAACTAGAAACTTAGCAATTATCTTTTCTTGTCGTACAGTCTTTATTTTTCTGTAGACAAAACCTATAAACTGTTGACACTCTAAGCACATCACTTCAGCTATTTCTAAGTTACTGTCTTCTAGCTGTTTAAACGCTGTTTGAGTCTTAGCTTTTCTGTGTAAACATTTAACGGTCTTGTCAAAATTTCTGTATCCTTCCATAACTTTAAGATAAGCTTCATGTTCTTGTCTAAGGTCTTTATCTTCCATATTCACACATCCTTTAAGATTTTGCTTATTTCTATTTCTGTTTTTCCTTCACGTTTCAGTAAGGCTATTAGGTACAGTTTACCTAAATCTTGATTATCCATTTTTCACACTTTCCTTTTAGGAATTGCCAAACCGATAAGGAAAGTTACAATACCCAAAAGAACAACTATTAAGCTATTGTAACGATATGGATATACTGTCTCATATGTTGAATAATGGTAAGTTGTTCCATCTGGATTATTTCCACCTCTCCGCCTTATCGTTATGGTTTCATATGCGTTATAAAGCAGAATGCCAATAACGCATATTGTTAAACCCAACACTATTATTTTTCTGTTCATTTTTCAACACTTCTTTTTTTACTTTTTCCGTTCTAAGAAGAATAAAACTTGTTCAATTCTAAGAAAAATTAGAATTGTAGATTTTTAAGGATATTTCGAATATTCCTTATTATCGTATCGTTTTTTCCAATTACAATTTGCACAGAGCAATTGATAGTTTCCGTTAGTATCGTTAAGAATTTTGTCGTAATAGGCTTTACTGTTTCCGCATAGTTTTCTAATCTCTTTAACTCCGTGTCCGTGAACGTGGTCTATCTGTAGACATCTAAAATCAGATTCACCACAAGAAACACATTTATTTCCTAAATGTTCAAAAACTTTACGTCTCATATTTTGCCTTTCGAATTTGATTTTCTCTTTATGTTTTTGATATAGTCCTATATGTCTTTCACGGTATTTTCTATCATATTCTCTCTTTTGTTTTGGATGTTCTTGTCTCCATTTTCTCTGATAGGTTTTTCTGTCAAACATGATAGACTATTATATGTTTGACAGTTAAAAGTCTTTTCCGTTTTATTTCACTGTAGAACGGACAAGATTTTTATAGTGAAACAGAGCGTATATTTCTTTTAGTTTCATATGGCTTAAGTTTACTGAGTTACTCTTTTCTGTGTTTATTCCATGTTTCGCTTTTACTCTGTAGCGTTTAGGCTTTTCTAAGTCATATTTCGACATTCTCAAAACCTCTTTAGAGTAAACCCTTTTTCTCTAGGTCTCTGCATGACTTACACATTAACCTTTCGACTTGTGAGGTATTGCCATAAGTCGTTAGGCTAATTCTGGAGAGCTTAACGCTACTTGTTTCTTTTCCGCATATTTCACATGTTGGCATTCAATCACCTTCTTTATTATGTTTCTCTAAGAATCTACGTCTTTCGAAATAGGAAAAGACCTTATCGTTATAAAGCAAGTCTACATATTCCTTTTCTGTTGCTTTTAGCTGTCTCTCCAGCTTTCGTTTCTTTCGCAATAGCCTTAAGGTTTTTGCCTTTAGCCTTTTCTTTTCTCTGTCTTCTTTTTCGTATTGCTTAAGACGTTCTTGTAATTCGTAATAGGCTTTAAGATTCTCATTGTTCATTCTTCATTACCTCTTAAGGGTTCATTATTAAAGAGGTTATCTTCTAGTTCTTCTATGTTTGTGTTATCCAATTTTGCTGAGGTTAAAATTCCTTCTATATCAGCTATTATCTTATGTAGCGTCTCATGGTCTAATAGCTCTAGCGTTAAGGTTAACATGTCGTAAAACTCTAAAGTTTTTCTTTCGTTACTATAGGCTTTTACGGTCTCATTCTCTATCATATCTTTTGGCAAATTAAGAATGATTGACTGTGTTAACGGTTCAAATTTTCCGTATGCTTCACAGTCTCTTATCTCTATAGCTGAATAGTCTTCTTTTCTATTAGCTGAGTTACCAAATAACACCTTCATTTTTCATACCTTCTTTTTTATTAATTTGGAGTTAGAGTTTCTGCTCTAACTCTATCAAACAAAAAAAGGATTGAAACTTATGTCTTATCTGTGTATGCTTTTGTTAAGGCATTTCCGAAAGCTCTAACAAGAAAAGACCGCATTCATAACCTTAAACCGCACAAGAGACGGTTAAGCGTTATCGCATTCTTTTCTTTTCTCGTTGTCATGGTAGTTTTTTTTTCCTTATGGGTACATGGGAAAACCACTACTTAAGCATACATATCATGTCGTGAATGTTAAAAGCATGGTAAACATGATATGTTACATTTTTCATTATTATCTAAAGTTAAACCTAAAATTCTCTATGCTTTAAATAATCATGGAGAATTTGGCGGGCAAGAGAGAGTTAAACCTATAGTCATGGATTCTTATATAGTCATGGAAAAGGCTTTCGGAAAAAGACCATAAGCCTTTAAGTAGTCATGTTTCTATCATTGTTTCTGAATATGGAAGACCTAGAAACTAGGCTTTCGGTCTCTGTTGCTGTCTAGGTCTACGCTAGAAAACTTAACGAGAAATAGGGAGATGATAGAAAAGTGTCTATATTCCAAAAGAAAATAAGAGAACATCAGAAATTAATCGAAAAGACAAAAAGAATCTTTAAACTAGGACATTCAGAAGACATGCAGATATTTGAGGTTAGACCGATTCCAGACCTCATAATCGTTGACTTTAAGCGAAAAGAGGTTATTTCCGTTGAATGTTCCTTCCATAATGAACGACTCCAGAAAAAGCCCAAATATCGAAAATCAGACTTTAAAAAGGTTCTTTTCATAAAAGCATCACGAAAACACCAAAATAAAAAACCGAATAATATAATCGAATTTAGTACAATGGGAACAACGATAAAAATTCATGGAATTGTAGAAAATCTGAGTTAAACCAAATCATGACATTCAACGGTTAAACTGTCATATGTCTCTATTCAGTTTAACCAGCCAAAGTTAAACTGAAAGTTAAACTAGAGAGGGGAGAGGTTGCACATAGGCGACTTTTTTTGGGTTTCCAATTTTGGTTTCTGAAACAGCTTTTCATAGGATTGAATTGGCTTATAAGTATTTCAATTTTATGAAACGGTTTTTCCATTATGTTTTTAGTTGATTTTCTTAACATTTTTTTCAGAGTTTAGTAAGGATTCCAGAAACTTTGATAAGGGTAATCCTAGAGGAAAGTTAGTTTTTTTTGAGCCTTATAAAAAGTAATGTTGCTCTTTCTAGGTGGGAGACTTATTTAGAGATATGCATGACATTGAGAGCATCTTTCCCCTCTTTCTCTGCAAATATCAAATATCCTTTTAAATTATTAATTGTCGCTGTTTGCCTATTGTTTGGCTTCTTAGTATGGTAGTGGTGTCTTTGCTGGATTCGGCTTACGTTCCTATCCAGACGTACTCTTAATAGAATACTATAGCATACTCCTATATAAGTCTTTATGGTGTAAACACAATGCCGAAAGGAATTTACGAGAGAAAAACAATCTATGAAGGAAATTTCAAAGAAAGAAGAAAACAAGCGAATAAAAGATATAGGGAACGACATGAGAAAGAATTAGGTCAATATGAGAAAGAGAGGGGAGTATTAACGGTCTCCCCAAACCGAATCTTTAGTCCATAGCCACTCACACACAATAGAGTTTTATGCTATGGGAGAAAGGTTTTCTGGTACAGTCCTTCTTTCTGGTACAGCCTTTCTCTAACTTGTGTGCAATAATACAGTACACAATCAAGTATATAAGCTTTTATGGAGAAATTACGAAAAGAAAAAGAGGAAGATTAGTCTTCTGAGGCTATTACAATGTTTTCTGGAATGAACAGCCCAACAATGGCGAAAAGAACGCCAATGACTATCAATGCAAAAGCGTATGGCATGTTGAGACTTCTTACGATTGTTGTTACGGTCTCATCTCTAAGCGTGGTATATTCAACGAAAGAATATGTGTAATTAGGCATTAAGACTATCCACAAGAAACCCCATAGAGCAAACAGTAACCCGAATATCCCCATCAAGTTTTTAAACTTCATTTCTATCACCTTCTTGGAGACATACAATTATGGCATTTCTTGTTGATTCGACTAGACGGTTACAATGTTGACACGTTCCATATTTCAATGTTTCAGTCTTCATTTTCATTTTTTCAGCTTTCATTTACTCAGCCTCATTTGTTGTTTTCTATCAATCTTAAATTGACGTTTACAGCGATTACAGAAATAAATAGGCTCATCGGTTTCTGAAGTTGCAAACCAATAACTAACTCCATGACATCTAGGACATTTTTCTTCTTGATTTGGTAACAAATCTTCCATTTTTCTATTCCTCATATTTTCTGCATAGTGGACAGTCTGTTAAACCCTTCCAATTGTTTTCTCTAGTGAAATGTGCAGTTTTGCCAAAATAATGTTCTATGGCAAGCGTTAATTCTTCAGTGGTTTTAGCTGTAAACCGTTTTCGCATTCCAGCAAGTTTGATTGAGTAGTCACCATTTCTATCATGTTCTATTTTCATGCTCATGTTTCTATTCCTCTGGTTCTATTCCGAATTGTTTGCAGACTGATTTGGGAAGCATTTTCGCATTAATGCCTAGAGCTTTACATCTGTGATATTCAGTATAACCATAACTAGGAATCTCTAACACATGTGGAGTCCAACCATCTGAAAAAATGATAATTCTTACTCCACAAGCTCTACACTTCATTTTTATTCCTCTTCTACGCCTCTTTTCTTTTTGCATTGTTCTAAGTTTTCAGCGTCACACGGTAAAGGTTCTGTGCATTCGTCACATGGAAAATTTTCGTCTTTTGTTTTTGGTGTCTTCAGTCTAGGCGAATCAGCTATCTGGTTGTCGTGTAAAAAGCGGAACAGAGACGTTTTTGTTGGTCTCTTAAGTAAGTGTCCGTCCTTTGTCGAATATCTCCTAATCAGAGTTACCATTTTCTCATCTCCTATTTATTGTTTTTCCATTTCACGATTTTTGTGTTTTCAGTTATGTCGTAACCTCTTTCTATCAATTCGGTTTCAATGTCGTTTAGTTCTGTAACGTCTTTTGCACTAAAGCATTTGACTTGATAGATTTGGCTGTAAAGGTCTAAATACCGTTTCTTAAGGTCTTTATCAGTCATGTTTTTTGCCATTTCAATCACTTCCTAATTGGTTTTCCTAGAGCCTCACTCACTATTTTCTCGGAAGTCGTGTCTAGTATGTCACTCTGTCTAACTATCTGTCTCCATGTTTTACTGTAGCTTCCACTAAGGTCTATTTCCTCAAATTCCTTATAGTCTCTGTAGTCTAGGAAGTATTTCGGTAAGAAGCATATCCGTATTGGATTCTCGTATAAATCCCAAACGTCTCCCATCCAGCTTCTTAAGTCTGCATTGTAAAACAGTTTCTCGTAACTGTCTTCATTGTCTTCCTCTATTCCTATGTCTATTCCGAAATGCTTTAGGAAATAATTTCTAAGTTTTCTAGGAGTGTCAACCTTTTCTGGTAAGTGAACCTCTAAGACAACTTCATGTGAAGGTCTAAGCATTGTTTCTTTTCTTATGGCTATCCGTTCTCTCTCAATCAGAATCTTGGCTGTTTCTACTTTAGTGTAGGCTGAATAGTTGTTTTTGTTGTATTCTATATATGCTTCTAAGCATTCCAGCTTACTAGGTTCTTTCTGCATATTCACACATCCAATTCGATACTTTCATTCACATCATATTTGTCAAAGGTTCTCTCAAGCTTTTTAGCGTCTTCCTCTGTAGCTTTTCTACATTTCCCATCTAAATGAACATCACAGTTTACACAATTTTCGTTTTCATACCAATTCCATGAACCGCATACTTGACAGATAACATAGTCTTCTGGTTTTCCGCTTATTCTATCTATAGTATGATGCATGTTTATTTCTCCACTTCTGGCTGAGAATTACGATAATGGAATTCCTCTTTTTCTCCAGCTTTTTCTAGTTCATAAGCTCTTTGCACACGTTTTGTCGTAAGTTCAATTTCGGATTTTTGTGTCTTAGTGTAGACCGTATAGCCAATGCTGAAGTTTCCCGTTTGACAGAAACCCATTATTGCGTCTCCATGTTTCTTTTGTGTGTCTCTAAGTTTCTGCATAGCCTCTCTAAGCATACTTATCGGATTATGGAATTCGTCTCCCATAGTGGCTATCCATCCACAATATTCGGATGTATTGCCTTTATCAATGTAACCATGAGTTTTCGCTAAAGCATCCAATTCGTCATAGTCTGTGAATATCTTCTGTGTTATCCGTGTGTTTTCGTCAACCTCAAACGGTTCAGTCAAGAAGACGCTTTCAAATTTGTATTTGTCTTCTATCTTAGATTCGTCTATAGTCTTCCTAAGTGCTTTACTGTAGGTGTAGTCTTCACCTTTCACTTCTACTATGTCTTTCAGCAACTCCAGATAGTTTGAGAGCCACACGTTCTGTTTTCCGTCTCGGATTTTGATTAGAGAACTTCTTATAGTTGCAGATATTCCTAGTTTGTCACAAATCCGATTCAGAGTCTTGTTTACCAGAATCCAATCCTCTTCTTGCAGAAACTTAGCTCTATTAATTGGATTTTCACATCCTAGAGCAATATTCTTAGCGATTAGTCTTTTCTGTGTACTGTTTGGATAGAATATCCCTCTTCTTTCAACGACATACCAATTCTCTGATAAGTCGTATTGACTTCTGTTTGGCTTAAGTTCTAAAAGTCTGAATTGGAGACTAAGCTGTGAACCAATGCGACTTATTTGGACATTCATTACGTCTCGGAAAACTCTCTCAATTTCTTGTTCTAAATGAGCGGTCTTATCTTGTGGTTTAATATTGCTTATTCGCATGTTTTTCAACCTTACCTCTTATCTCGTTTTCTAGTATTTAAGTCTTCATGAGTATTTTCCGAAAGTTCTTTATGTTCTGGAAAACTTCCACATTTTTTGAGAAGCTGATAAGCTTCTCTAATTCCTCTTTTCAGTTGGCTTCTAGTTTGCCAATCTAACGTACTGTGAAAAATATCTTGTCTAACAGACTCTTCTATTTCCTCTATCTGTGCATCTGTTAGTTTTACTTTCAATGTCTCAATGATTAGGTTTTTTATTGGTGGCATGTTAACCCTCTTCCTCTCCATATCTACGTAAGATATTTCCGTTTGAGTCAACAAATCCAGACTCTATGAAATCTCTTGCAGTACGACCATAGGACCCCTGTAAATGCCAACATGTTCCGTCTTTTATTAATTCCGCAAAGAATTCCAGAACTTCTTCTTTCGACATTCTTCCATCTTCATACCGCATTATCTTTTCAACTATGTCATTTTTTACAGACATTTTAGTTCTCTCCCATGTTCTGGAAAACTTCTATGAATCCTTCCATATGCGTAGCACAAGCAAATAGTTCATATTGTCCGTAGTATGTTGCCCAATGACAATAACCAGAACCCAAATCTGTAAATAGTCTCGGTCTCTTTTTTACATTTCCCTTCTTTGTGAGTTCAGCCACAACTACCGCTTTCGTAGGATTTTTAGCAAGAAAAGCTTTTAGTTCATTACTTGCTTCTTTACCGAAACAGTCTTCTATGTTCTGGAAGTTGTTATATGTTAGTTTCGAATATCTTTCGTTTGGATTAGCTGGAAATTGATTCTGTAACCATGAATCAGACGGTTTTATTTCAGACTTCAGTTTTTCTTTCAGTTCTTGTATCTTCATGTTTTTCAACCTCTAAGAGTAGATTTAAACTGTTCTTTTTCAGATTCAGTCAAAAGCTCTGTTTGTTCTAACAGTTTTAGTACGACAGATTCAAATGCAAATCTTTCCCATGTCCGATTATAGTAACAACATTTCGCTTTTTCTTTCTCATATCCGTTAACGAACAGTCTTGCATCATGCCTAAAACCGTATCTTGTGCCTACAGAGTCACAGACAATTTCTATGTTTTCATTCACTTTAAAGATTCTTGACATTTTTTCGACCTTACCCTATTCACCATTTCGACCTATTTAAAGTTTTATGGTGTTTTTCCGATTCTTTTCTTCTTTTCTCCAGCAACTTTCGCAAATCCACGATATGGACATTCTTTTCCCTTCTATATTCCGATACAGACGTATTTTATCCGTAGAAACTTGTTTTCCGCATTTGTCACAACACTTTAGAGCCATTTTTCCACAACCTATACAGTGTGATTTCCAGATATGGACAGATTAATCTGTGAAAGAATCTTCTGTGAAACACATTGAAGATTTTGCCTCTATCTTGTATTCGTTTTACGATATACCATGAATCTATGAAATTACTCATTTAGAGACTTCCTATAGAGGATATTAAATATTCCGTGTTTTCTCTGTTTTTGTCTATATTATCCCATTCATACATGGCTCCATAACCTATGTTTTCATGTAGCCAAAAATGTAGGAATTCATGCGTGAAAGATTGACAAAGATGTTTTATACCCGCAAGTTCACTTTCTTTTGGTAAATATCCAAATTTACGTTTAACCCATGACAAGTTAGGCAAACGAATTGTTCTGGTTTTCTCATCATATTGTAATGCATTACATTGAAAAGACGCTATGGTTAAACCGAATATCTCCTTATCCTTACTCATTTTTATCATTCCTTAATTATCTTTTCTTATCTTTCCATCTATAGAGAATATTACAATTGGCACATCTAACATCTAAATCATTAATCGGTCTTTTATTCTGGAGAATAGCAAAATAAAATGGTCTTGTACCAATCTTTTTGATTTCCTCTGTTCCATCATTATTGATATGGTTTACTTGTAATACTCGTTTATCGGTTATTCCACAACTTACACACTTTCCACCAAGAAAATCAATAACTCTATCGTGAAGTTTACGAATATATTTTCTTTTAGATTCTTTAGATTGTTCTGGATGTTCTTTATGCCATTTCTTGTTATATTCTCTAAAGTATTCTGGATGGTTTTTATACCATTGTTTACGGTATTCTTTAAGTTGTTCTTTATGTTCTTGATGATATACTCGATTATATTTTCTCATTTGTTCTTTTCGTTGTTCTGTTGTCATTTTTATTCAAAACCAATTATCTTATCAAATGCTTGAGAAACGTCATATCCCTCAATCTTGTCCAGAACCCAATGTAGGCTTTCATGGTTTATCGTGTCAATGACGCTTTTGAAAGTGTGACTTTTGCCAAAAACGAATATTACTCTTCCTTTACTGTCCATGTCGAATATTCCGTCACATCTCACAAAAATATCATGTGAAACACGCCTTCTAATCTTTAATCCGTCAACAATACATTCTGTTATTCTAGGAAAGTAAAATTTGAATCTCATCTTACATCACTTATATATCCTTATGCTTCCACTATTTAAGCTTTAATGGTTTTATTCCGAAATTCTGAAACGTGTCTGTAACTCCATGCCAAGTTTATATAGTCGAACCGTGTAGATATGGTTATGCAATTGGAAACTTTAGTAGAAAATGGCTTGTATTATAGTCAACATGCAAAACAGAAGATGGCTCTGGAGAACATCACGGAACAAGAAGTGAAAGAGGTCTTGCTGAACGGAATTGCCAAATTTGACCGTTCTAATCAGAATGACAAGTCTAGGGCATGGAATAAGAAACCACATCATTCTAGTTTCTGGAATGGTCTAACCGTAGTGTGGTGTGAGTCATATGAGAAAGGCGTTATGGTGGTCTCTGTTTACCATGGTGAAAGCCACAATATAACAAGTAATCCATATCAGAAACGCCTCAGAACTCAGTGAAATTTGACCCGCCGATATGTGACCACTTTCCACCGAAAAAAAGCTAGAAAACAGTTAAGTTTCCAGAAAAGGGAATGCTCAATAGCGATGAGCATTTAAATAGTGTACTGAGCAAAGGAAGACCGTTCTAAAAACTGAACGGCTGTTCAGTAGTGCAACCACTGAAAGAATGTAAGAGAGGGGTAAGCACTTGCCCCCCTCTCCAAAATAGAAGAAAAAGTGGGGTCGCACATAGGCGACTTTTTGGAAGGTTCAATTATTGTGTAGAATTTTGCCTTTTGCTCGGTGGCAAATTGGGCAATAATCAACGGAACATCCAAAGAAAATTATATGGTAAATCGGATTTCCACAACTTCCACATCTGATTAAAAAAAGTTCTCCAGTAGATTTGTCCAAGATTGTTACCGTCTCAATAGCTCTCATATTTTTTAGACCTCATTCCAGATTTTTATTCGGGAAATGGGTGGGTAGGTTCTGTGGTTTACTTTAGTTTACTCCACTTATCTCCACACCACTTGACTTAACTCCACTCAACACCGCTTTATAATACTCCTATCTTCACCATAACGTTTCTACTATATAAACCTTTATGGACTATTTCTCACAGTAGACTTTCGTAACGTCTTCAGTAGCCATGTTTCCAGAAGCATCCTTCCAGACGGCTACCACGTTATTGACTTCCTTATTCCAGTCTCGGACATACATTTTTGGGTCATCGAACCGTTGCTCGGTGGGGTCTACCGTAATCCATCTGTCATTCTCATATATCTGATTCCAAACGTGGTCTCCAGCACCGCCAGTCTTGCTCTTGTTTGTCCAACTTGATTCGTCTAATATTAATCTAACTGGAATGTTATTAGCAAGGCACAGTCCCGTATAGAGCAAAGCAAACTCTCCACACCTACCGAAAGCCACTCCATCAGTAATGTAGGAGTTTAGAATGTCAATTGGCATTTCTCGTCTGGTGAATTCATTTCGTGTGTACGTTAGATATTTGCGTTCCCAAGTTACTAGCTGAGAATAGTTCAAGCCGTCAATAGAATCGCCAAGTTCATTCTTACAGAATTCTCTGAGACTTTGAAGATATTCTGGTTTACTCATCTCGTTGTATAACTGCTTGTAGTGAAATGTTTGAGTGTTGAAAGGCAAAGACAGTTGCCACCCAATGAAACCCACTATAATTATTGCTAGAATAATCAGAACTATAATAGTTTTACTCATCTTTTTTGTCTCACTTCTTAATTCGTTTGAAGACTTCTCTGATTTCTCCACCGATGTCTGGAATGAATCCATATTGTGGAATTTCATGTTCTTGTATCCATCTGTAAGCTTGACATTCAGTTAATCTTATGTCTATATCTTTAGCATTCACGTTCAGAACAATATAGAAACTTAAGATAATACGCCTTGTCTTTCCCCATATCGTAGTAATTGAGCAAAGATATTTCAGTTTCTCAAGTTCAACAGTAATTCCAGTTTCTTCCCAAAGTTCACGACTTGCACATTCTTCTACTGAATAATAACGAAACCCCTCACTTTCCAATATTCCATCAGTGTCTTGAATCTTGCCACCCGCAACCGTCCACAGATTCGGAAATGCTTTGTCTGGTGGTCTCTGCACTATAAGAGCCTTATTGTCTTTAGATATGACTATCACGGTTGCACTCACTTTAATGTTATCAAGTTCCATTTACTTTTTACGCTCCATTAATGTCATAAAGTTCTCTTGAATTATAAGTGCTTTCTCTTTTATTTTTCGCATTGTATCTGTAGGTCTCTCATCTATTAATACTATCCACATGGGACAAATACCTTCTAATGCCTTTCCAAGAACTTCTCCAGTTCCTCTTAAATCTGTCCCGAAAATATTGAATCCTATATAATCACCAACTTGGAACTTCTCTTCATCTTTAATCATTTTCGATTCTCCAGATATTTTTGGTAATACGTGAATAGATTTCCACGGCTAGAATAGAAATGTTTCCTACATTCCTCTGCAATTGCTTTCGCAATAAGTGGCATGTCATGAGACGGAGTTCCATCGAGTCCAAAGTCTGCTTGCACATGGCTTATCGCTCCCATAATCTCACTCTCTGGAATCACTGGAAGTTTCGGCGGTCCTTCTCTAACCCTTTCAACTATTGGGCGTGGCAAATCCAGCTTTATTTTCGCCATGATGTATTCTCCGTCCTTATTGAACGCCTTTATCACCATGCCCTCATCCTTGCCGTATTCGAAGATATTTTTACTACCACAATAAGGACATTTCTTTATTGTTTTTGACATAATATCACCTTCATATCTTCTCTTGTTTTTTTACAATGACAATTAGCACAAAGAAGCTGATATAATTCTGGATGAAGTTTTACTCCATAAAATGAACGTTCTCTCTGTAATATTGGCTCAATATGGTCGAATTCTAATACATCAACATCTTTCTCTTCACATCTAATACATTTTCCACCTAATTTTTGGACGAGTTCTCTTCTCAATTTCTCATGATAATCTTGTTGCCAAACGTTTTTTTCTCTTCTATGTGATTTTGCATATTCTTTACTATATTTTAATTTCCTTAAATAATATTCCGATTTTTCCTTTTTATGTTGAGCGTGAAAATCTCTCAATTTTTTGTTTATCTTATCCCTATTTCTTGCTCTCCATTCTCTTCTCTTCTTTAAATATTCTTCTCGTTTTTTCTCTTTACAAAGTTTATTTTCCAATAAACGCTTTGTTCTATAAACTTCATCATTATAGTATCTTTCTCTTCTAATGAGTGGAATACATTTTTTACAAACAAGATTTTTATAAATACTTTCTTCCCCATTTTTCTTTACATATTTATAAAGAGTATAAAAATCCTCGGGTGACTTTTCTAAATTGCATATATTGCATATCAAACCCATTTTTAATCATCTCTTTGAGTATTATAATTATTAACCATGTATTTAAATCTTTTGGTTAGTTTTCAAATATTTTACCACAATCAAGACATTGACATTTAGGTTTATTACAGTATTCCAGAACGTGGTGTGAAAACTTCATCAAGTCCTTGATTGTTCTGTGTCTTGTCGTAGCGTAAAGTTCAACGATTGGTATATGATAATGATAACAGAATTGATAGACTTGAGTATAGGATAAGTAGTTCATTATTGCCGTGTCAAAGATGTCAACTACGATTAACGTTGCCTTTGAATATTGCCTTATTCCCGTGATGCTTGCTCCTTTAGCACATTCTTCAGCAACCACTCTGAAAGTTGGATTGTCTGCTATGAGTTCAAGAATCTTCTGGTATTCTTCTGTCTTTTGAACACAAGCCACTATGTCTGAGAAAGCGTTTTCTTGGTTGTGACTAGAAATTATTATCTCTGTTTTCTTCTTGCAGTATTTCTTTTTTCTCAGCCAAATAGTAACGTTTTGTCCGTCATGTTTAATCGTGAAGTGTAATCTTAGACCAAGCAATTGTCTTTGCAACCTTCTGTTTCCCTCTAAGATTGGTATATGAGAATAACGTTCCCATGGAATTTCTTTCTTTCTCGACATTTTATCTTTCAACCCTTTTGCTTAATGCGTAATCATTTATTTCTGGTCTAGGAAATATGGTAAAGTAAAACTCTCGGTCTTTAGCGTTTCCATGTTCGTCATATAGGTAGTCATCAATAATATCCATGCTCTTTTCGATACTTTTACTTTTTCTACCAATCACAAACTTCATTTTTCTTCCTTCTCGATTTTATAGTACCAAGCTTTACTATATTCGTTTGTTTCTTGAACTACAGCCTTACCATCTATGACTATTGTTTCTTCATAATTCTTAGCGTGGTCATTCAAGAACTTTCTCAAGTCTTCTCTGAATTGCTCCTCATCTTTTGGTTCTATCCACAGATTAATCTTCATTAACCTTCCTTCTTATCGTTATCTCGGTCTCCGAAGAGTTGTTTCTTCAGCCATTCCTTGTTAAAATAGATGGAAAAACTTATGTTGTCGTCTCCAACCTTCGGAAACATTATACTGATTGGCGGCTTCTCTCTAACCTTCAATGCGGTCTCAACGGGAAATCTTTGTCCACTACCAATTTTGAATTGTTCGTCCAGAAATTCTTGCATACACTCCATAGCATCATCACATTGCTTGCAAATCTCGTCTGTCTCGCTAAATTTTACTCCGAAACCCTCACATCTTTTTAACGGTGTCACTGTTTGTTTATCTCCTTTTGGAAGTGTTCTGGTGTATCTTCTATTATTCTACAGAATTTGGTTGGGTCTGTGCAAGCATCATAATGATATGGACAATTATCCCTAACTGGACATATATATAGTTTTTTCATTGTTTAAACAACTTCTTTATTGCTTTCCAGATATTTCTGAGACTGAATATTCCCTTACTTGAATGTGGCATCTATTCCATCACCTACTGAACCTTTCTACAGTCCATACAGTAGTCTGCATGGTCTTTAGAAACTAATATGTTTTCACTACCACAATACCTACATTTCTTCACGATTCTGCTTCCGTTGCCAAGTCTTCTGAGTACAGTATCATGCTTCTTCATTGCTGTCTCAAGGATTTTCATTGGATGTTTCGTCTCCGCCAGCATTTGTTGAAATTTCTCGTTAAGTTTAAACCCACCATCCAAACTCATTAACAAATCATAGATACAAATAACATGGTGATGAGATTGATTACAGTCCTTGCAAACTTTAGGATGCATATCGTGACGTGAACATTTTAGGAGTAGTTTAAGTAGTTCTTTTTCTGTAATTGGTTTCATGGTTTCGGCTTCTCCTCATATTTAAGTATTGATTTACATTCATAGATTTGCTGGAGAACCTCTTTAAGCTTGTCTTTAGGAACAACATACATCTTGCTGATTCTCGGTGCTTTACCAACAAACACTATGGCTTCCAACTTGTTCTCTTCGTTGTCGTACACTATGGCTTCTGTGCCATCACGATTTTTCTGTCTAAACTCTATCTTCACCATTTTTATTCACGTTCCTTATCGAAATATTCTTTTATCAATTCCAATTCCTCTTTCAACAGATACTTCAAGATTGATTCCCGAACATACTTCTCTAACATTTCTTGTGTTATGTAAGGATTCATCGTAATATAACGTTTCAATTTTGCATAGATTCTTATTACATTACATTCCATCAAGTGTTCTACTATCGCCTTTGCCATTTGTTCACTATTTTCCAGTTTATCCATGCCTACCAACCCCCAGAATCACCATCTTCTTTTCCTTTCTCATAAGCTTCATCCCATAGTTCATTTAGTATGGATTCTATATTATTCTCTGTGTCTTTAAGAACCTTCAATATTTCTTCTAAAGCTTTTAGTTTATCCATTAATTACCAACTCCAGACTTAGCTTCTTTTTCACCGTCTATCTTACCTTGATTATATCCTTCATCAAAAGAGTCTTGTTTTTCATCCTCTAGTATCTGCATTACACAGTCTACTGTATCATTAAGCAATTGTGAAGCTATAGAATCCCTTAAAGCCTTTTCAACTTTAAATCTTGGTTTGTTATTATCCATTTTTATTCATCTCTGCTAATAACTCAGCGTTTTGTTTTCCAATCATCCTTTCAGACCTTTCACGTCTAAACCTATGAGTTAATTGCCATGCTTGCGGAGTAAATCTAACGTAGTAAGTATAAAGTTTTCCAATATTAGCGTCTCTCCATCTCTTTATAGCTTTAAAAGATAAACGTCCAAAATGTATGAACTTGTCCTTTACAAGTTTCTCTATTATTTCCAAATCTTCATTGTTCATCCTTCTACCTTCCACTCTTCCATATTGGTCTACCAGACAAGTTTCCAGATAAAGCAAAGTTGAGGCAACTTTAGGAGTTACGGTAAGATATGCACATGGACAACATTCTATACCCATTCTGCTTACTTTGGAACATTGACTTCCAAACCCACATTTCCAAATTTCTTCCTCTTTATTCATTAGAAACTACCTCGTATATCGGTAACATTTCACCGCATATTGGACATGCTTCCCATTTACCAGTAAACTCAAACTCTAATATTTTCATAGTTACTGTAGCTTCTGGGTTGTGAATCAACTCCATACTACTTAATGGTTCACCTATTGAAATTTTAAGTCTAGATGGTATTGGCTGTTTCACGGCGATATACTGTTTAAGTCCACCAAACATCAAAACTGCTTTCATCATTCATCACTCTTTTTTGCCTATTATTACACCGTGGATTTTGTATAGTAAATCTATCAAGTCTTTCTCGGTAAGTTCAAACGGAGCGGTCACGTTCATCTTGTAAGTCTGAATCAGTTTTCCATTATAAAGTATTTCTATTACTTTATCTGTAGCAGAACGTGAATATTCCGCATGAATACACATTGTTTCTCTTATTTCAAATCCCAGATTAGTCATTTACTCAACCTTCTATGGTGTTGGTGGTTCTCTTTTTGGTTTCTCATATATACGTGAACATCCCTCTATAATTCTTTTTTTATCCTTAATTGTAGAAGCCTTCTCCTTTTCCTTACATTTATGGTTTATATCTATTACTGTTATGTATTCCCCTTTTTCAATACATGAACGTGCTCTAACAAGTTCGACTCTCTCATTACACTTATCACACACTATCCAAATTGGATAAGAAGCTCTAATAGTATTATGTACGATTTCAGCCATTTTATTTTCCCTACCTATCTATTTCTCTTTCTACTATATAAACCTTCATGGGCTTTTACTCAACGTCTTCCTCTTCACTCTCATTCTGAATTACGCCTTTCTTATCTTTAAGACGATACTCCGTAACCGTAGCTTCTTGCTCCTCTTTAATTCGTCTACCAAAAATCTCTTCCATAGTAGGAATCTTGTCGTCTCCCCATGTTAAGTCTGGTGGAATCCTCTCCCAACACGACTTACATATACCAACCATTAAATCTGGTTTCCATTGAACATATAATAATATTGGTTCTAATAGTGTTTTACACCTTCTATGGATTTTCATAGATGAAATATCACACATATTAATTATCTCCATAATTTGGATGATGAACTTCTCTATGGCAATTTGAGCAGAGCAATCGAACCTTACCATCCTTAATTTTTTGAATAAATTTTTCTGGATATCTAGCCCATTCTTCATTACATTCTTTATCATCGGGATTGATATGGTGAAAATCTAAAGCTGAGAAACATTTACTATAACCACATTGTTGACATTTTCCACCAAGCAAACCAACTAATTTTTTCTTTGTTTCTTTCCATTTTCTCATTAATTCTAATCTTTCTCTTATATAGCGTTCTTTTCTTTTTTGTAAAAGTTTCTCTTTATTATGTTCATAATAATTTTTCTTTCTCATTTTCTGTTTATCTCTATGTTCCATTCCATATCGTCTATTTTGTTCCAATCTTCTTTCTCTATAAATCTGGTCATCATTATATCTTTTATTTGAATATTTTCTTTCCCATTCACTACGACATTTTCTACATTTACTTTTAGGTGAGATACCATGTTGGCAAGTCATACGCTTCATTTTGTTCACCATGACATATAATAATCATTTCCACTATTTAAACTTTATGGTTATTTTCATCTTGTTTATTTGGCACATCTTAACTTACCTTTTCCTTTATCTTTCTAGGTCTCCCCCGCTTCTTAAGATGACCATGACTTAATGCTTCAAGCACTTCTTTGTTTTCTTCCATTGATTCATGCAATGCTTTTATCGGGTCTTTAGGTCTTCCACGTTTCTTTCTCTTTTTCTGTTCTTGTTTTACAGATGAGTGTGGATACTGTTTGGCATAGCATTTTGGTTCGTAACGAACAAGACAGACTCGGAAGACACAGTGACACTTCGGACAAACTAATGCTCCAGTCTTGTCCAGTTCCAATTCAGAGTTACAGTGTGGACAGTTCATTTTAGTTTCCCTCTTCTTATTCTTCCTAATATCTGCATTATATCCGCACCAACAAAAGTAATACTTATAGTAGAAGTATCACCCAAATCCAACCCTTCAAAATTATCTTTACGTGGAAATGTAATGATAGTATCCTTCATTCTTTCAGTAAGTTCTCTACAAACAAGTTTATATTCTCTGTTAGTCATCTTCATTCTTTTTACTTCCATCCAGCGTAAAGTTCTTTAAGTGCTTTCTTAACTGTTTCTTCCAGTTCTGGAAGTATCTGCATTGCTGGAACAGTTTTCTTAATGAAGTTGTAGTGTCTGTCCCAATCAGTGTCCAGATACTCGCTTTTGTTGCAGAGATAACACATTGCCGAAAGAGCTATGGCATTGCTTCTGTTTATTCCGCAAGCACATCTCACACACACTTTTGCTCCCATCGCTATTAGTCTGGTAACTAGAAGAATCTTATACTTCACCTTCTCAACGTCCTTCTCAAAGTCTGTTATATCACGAACGTCAACTACCACCCACCCTTCATGTGTGAGAGTGGCGATGTCGCAAGTAGCCAAATATTCCGTTATCTTGTTCATCTTATCATTTCCATGAAGCTCAAACGTCCTTTTTATTGCGTCATTCTTCATTCTCTTTAAACTTCCAACATGTTATCTTACTGCAAGCCCCATCGGTTTTGCCACAATAACAAACTCTCGTTACTGTTGCAAAATGAAACTCACAAGTCTTCTCATACGATGTAAAGCTTATCGGTTTTTCATTTTTCTGTTTCATAACTGTCTTACACACTTCCATTATTTAAGTCTTCATGAAGTTTTATCAGTCGTTTTCTTCTCCGCCTAAATTAAACGGGTTCTTTCTGTTTAGTCTCTGAGGACGTTCATCGTCATTTATGAATGGACGTTCCAGAATTGGATGGTCAACCATTATTTTCTGTACGCCTCTGCACCATTTTTTGATTTGTAGTTTTCCGCTCTCTTCAGAACGTCCTCAATTGCAACCGTCTCTTTTTTATTGTATATTGTTACAAGTCTAGCATACACGAATGACTCCTTGATTTGTGCTCCAGTCAAATCTCTCATTGACAATGCCAAGTTTTCCAAATCTAATTCTTTGTCAAACACCATGTTTTTACTGAACAGTTTTATCAAGTTCTTGCAAGATTCTTTGTCTGGAAGTTTGAACTCTATCAAAACGTCAAAACGGCTTGGACGGTTTGCAAGAGCAGAGTCAAGCATTTCTGGTCTGTTCGTAGTTGCAATAACGAATATTCCAAAGTTGGGGTCGTTACCGTCTAATTGGCTAAGTAGTTCTCCTAAACTTGGGTCTTGAGAGAAATCTCTACTTACGCCTATAAAATCTATGTCCTCAATTATTATCAGTGTTGGATAGTAGTGTCTAGCCGCATCGAAAAGCATGGCTATATCATCTTCATCTTGAATGGCTTTAGGTGTCGCCCAAAGAACCGTCACATCCTTTAATTGGTTGCAAAGCACTCTGCAAACTTGCGTTTTTCCAGTTCCAGCCAAACCACCAAGCAATAGTCCTCTTCTCCATGGAATGCCTTTTACTATACAGTCTACTCCTTCATTGAGTGGAGTGAGTAAGTTGAGTTCGAATTCTCTTTTTATTTGTGGAGACAGAATAACATCATTCCAGTCCAACTTTGGATATTCCAGCATTTCCACCCAACCTCTACGTGTAAACAGAAGTTTTTCTCCTTTAAACAAGGCATTGCTTTTCATGAACAGGCGAAGTTGTGTTATGAATTCTGTTACTTTTTCAGTATCGGCTTTTCTAAAGTACAAACGAACATATCTGCTACTTCCAGAAAAGTAAATCTCTTGAGTTAGTCTTATGCCATCCCAAATGAAATATTGGTATCCTTCAGTCAAAAAGTTCTCGTATTTTTCCCGTGAAATCCGTATTGTCTCATATGAGGAAGAAACTTCTTTGCCACTATCATAATTTTCGATTCTTACAGACTCTTTAATTTTGCCACACTTTATTTGTTCGTCTAGGAAACGGTTATGGGCATAAATGGCTTCTGCACGTTGATATGGTGGATATTCAATATAGATACGACTCATATCTTTATCATCAGTGGCAAAAAATTCCGTGTAACGTTGTTCTCTCAGACTTTTGAATTTGCCCAAAACTTCCAGTAAAGTTTGAGCAAAATGCTCTATGTTCTCGTTATAGACTGTTGAGACACTTCCTCTTTTTACTTCTCCATTTTCTTCTGGATTTGGTTCTTTACTCATCTTCTTTTTCTTCCTCTTCTTTTTTAATAGTCTCCCAATCCAAGTTACCAAGCCAACATATTAAACGTCCTATTCTATCAGTAAGTTCAGCTAGTATATGGAATAGTTTAGCCATGAACCAATCAAAAGCTATTGAAGGTTCATACTTGAACCAATGCTTTATTCTCCAAAGTCTATTCATATTTTCACCAGTCATGTTTATCTAGTAACTTACATATTTCACAGTCTTTCTTATTAACTATTTGGTATGTCATGCCCCTTCGTAGACTTTTAACATGTCCTTTACAGACTTTCAAATTTTACACCCGTAAATACTGAAGGAAGCAAACCAGTCCCATTACACTTTGGACATATTACACGTTGAAATATTCCGTCTCTAATACGTGGTTTTATTCTTTTCACTATCACATATCCTTTTCCCAGACAGTCTGGACATTCTAATCTTGGCATGGTTATATCATCTTCTTTTCTAACTCTTCTATTTCCTTTTTATATTCATGGTATCTGTGAACTGATTTATGACATGTATCACAAAGAGGAATAAACCTCTCAATATGTTTAAGGACGTACCAAGGATTCCCCTTATGAGGTTTTCCATAAATTTCATGACAAGATACTCTTCTTTTGCCTTTATGTTTACAAATACTACAAACATCTCCCAGAATAGTCATAACTTCAATCCATTTTCTTTTTATTTGATTTAGTCTTGCCTCATTATATTTTTGTCTGTGTTTGTTTCTATAATTTCTATCACGTTCTAGTTGTTTTTCTGGGTTTCTTTTGTTCCATTCCCTTTGTCTTCGATTATATTCTTCTTTTCCAAGTTTTTCTCTATATCGCTTACTTGCTTGTCTATATTTCTCTGGACTTTTGGTTCTGTCCTTTCTTGCCCATTCCCGCATATATTTCCTTTGCTTCTCTTTTTGTTCTTCGGTCAATACCAAACTAATTTCACCTATAATTATTATAGTAACTCTACTATTTAAGCGTTTCTATTGATAATGGTATTGGAGTTGAGTCAGAAGTATAGCATGGAAATTTTATATGTCTCCCAACTTTACCGTTAAAGTAGATAAACTCTCCAGTTTCCAGCTTAGAAACTTCCTCAACAATCTTATTTCCAGTAATTTTTATATAGTCTTCATTGTCTCCCAGACCCTTATCCATTATTGCATCTCCAACTATTCTAGTTATCTTCTTCTTATCATTATCTCCAAATGTTCTTCCAAATAGGTAGCCATTAGCTCTTTCTATTACTTTTGTAGATATGTCTGCAAGACGTTGACCTATGAAGACAAATGCCATATTGAAATTGCGTCCTTCACTAATCATTTTTATCCAGAGTTTTCCAGACTCCCGTGACAAACTATAAGTTCCAAGAACGTTCTGGGCTTCCTCAATAAAGTAGACTATCCATCTGTCCATCTTGTTTTGCGTCTTCAAAAGTCTCTGTTCATTGTAGTCATGGCTAACAATCTTTCCAATGTCATCCATTATTTTTTCCATGTCCATAAGTTCAATGTCGTACAACACGTTTCTTTTTCCAGTGTATAAATATCTTGTCTCATCGTTTATCTTTTGGCATAGGACGGGTTCGAAACCGTGAACCCAATTTTGGCAAGTGTCAAAGATTCGGACTTGAATGTTTGGATGTTCCTTTATTATTTCACTAGCCAAAACCTTAGAAGCATTACTCTTTCCACACTTTTTAGCTCCAGCTAGAACGATTCCAGTATCGAGTATCTCTTGTAAAATCTCGGCTGTAAGCATATTATGTTTTCTCCTTCTTTATCATTGTTGCCGTTTTTGCGTATAATTCTTTAACTTCGTATCCTTGGGCTATCCACCCGTCAACCTCGGCAAGTTCCACGTTTTTGACACTTGAAATCTTCTCGATGACTTTAGGTTCGGCATACTCTTCAAAGTTCGGACTTTTACAGAATGGACATTCATGTGTTTCAAGTAGGTCTTTCACTGAGTAGTTGGGATTATATTCGGTTGATGTCCGTTTTGCGGCGTATACGAATATTTTTTTACATTCTGGATTTTGGCATTGAAACTTCATGTTTTTAATCTCCTAAAAAGTCCAGCATTTCTGTGTCAAGGTTATCTAAGTCTTCTTGTTCCTCTTCATCAATCTTCTGTTGTTCCCCAAGTTTCTTAATGTTTACTGGGCTTTTCTTTACATGTATTCTAGGTTCTGTCAATAAAACGTAGAATATTTTGACTATTCCCTTAAAGAACCACTTCCAACTTATAGGTTCTTTAGGTGTCGTTGCCCCGTCTACTGGAATAAAATCGTCTCTTGTTAGCTTATCTTTCTCTGTCATGTGTAGACTCCCTTAAAGTTGTAAGACTGAAGACTAGAACCATCGTCAAAAACCATTTCGAACCACAGCCATTCACCGTCTTCTCCAAACATGTGAATGATTATCTCTTTAATATGTTTCTTTCCACCTTTGGGGTCATGATAGTATAACTCTGTCATTTAGTTATCTCCATCATTTTTATTCTATGTCCATTATGATGAAGCCTAACGAAGTCTAATACTTTATTGTCTTCACTTTCCTCTGGAATGCCATATCCAATAGAGACAGACAATTGCTTTCTACAGTCTAAACATCTAACTGTGAAATTTATATCGTTTCCATCTTTATTTCTTTTCATTTTGTTATCTCCACTTTAGGTTTCATGTTTATCTCTCTTCTCTATTTTCATGTCTCTTTATCCAATTACAATTTGCACAGAGAATCTGGTAATTCCCTTTAGTGTCTGCAAGAACCTTTTTATAGAATTTTGTCGAGTTAGAACCTATTCCTCTACATTCTTTTATTCCGTGACCGTGAACGTGGTCTATCTGTAAGACTCTGGGGTCTGAGAATCCACATTTAACACATTTATTCCCTAGTTTAGCAAAAATCTTTTCCCTATATTCTTGACGGTATTTTTTCATTCGTTCCAATTCGTGTTCTCTATGTTCTCGATAGTATTTTTGAATTTGTTCTGGATGTTCTTTTCTCCATTTTCTTTGATGTTCCTTACATTGTTTTGGATGTTCATGTCTCCATTTTCGCATATATTCTTTGCTATGAGTCATTTTATCACTTCCACTTTAGGTTCGGTTTCTGAATAGAACGAGGCTTCCAGAGACTCCATAGGCATCATTACTCCCTCAACTTCTCCGATGATTTTGATTGCCCACACATCTTTAACTCCACTCAACTTCGTGATTTGGACTTTAACGACTTTCATTTTCATCACTTATATATCATACACTTGCCCTATATAAAGCTTTATGGACTATTCCTCACTAAAACAAAAGGGAAGGTTAGTTTTTCTCAAAATCAAATTGTTTATCCAAACGTTTCTCTATTTCTTTCATTGACATCTTCTGAGTAAGTAGCCGATTGATGAATCGTTCTCTGCTAAGTTTCTTTGCTTCCTTCTTTTTCATTTGGAACACGCTTAGAACTCTCTGTTTGGGACTCTGGTTGTCAATTACTCGTAGACAGTTTCGGCATCGTTTCTCTCTATAATTGTGTTTATCCGTGTTTATCGGGTTGTTTGTTCCGCAAATACACTTAACTACTTTCTTTACCATTTAATCACCTTCATATTGAGTCCTTCATGTGGTATAAGGCTAAGTTGTTAGCCATCTCGAAGGCTTTCTTCCAGCCTAACTTCTTGACATTATACTTGCCGATTTCTCTGGATTCGCTTGAGTCTGTTTCGTTTTCCTCGTCAAATGAGTTATCGTCTTCAACAACTGAAACGGTAATATGATAATGGTCTGGGTATCCACCCATATGAACTGGTATTCCATCCCATGACGATTCTACGTGAACTTCGTTAGAGTAACCTTCGTTAGAGTAAATAAAGTAACCATCTTTTATTCCACCATCTGTAAGATGCCAACCCATAGGCAATTGGTCTTTCGGTATTTCAATTGGAATCCAAGTCTTCTCTTCCTCTACCATCTGTTTGCCTAGCGGAGTTTTCTTCCAAACTTCGTAAGCCTTAACCAATACGTCTATATCGAATCCCATTATCTCACATTCTTTTCCTTTTCTTCTTGTCTACGTTTTGCTTCAGCAATATAAAGTTCTCGGAATCTTATATATCTCTCAAACTCTGCTGGAATAACCCTAATGGTTTCTCCACGTTTCATCTGTCTCTGCTTAATTCCGTTCTTGCAAAGTTGACAGATATTGTCGAGAGCCTCTATTTTCTTAGTGACTTTGTTCTTGATTGCTTTACTCCAGAAAGTCTTTTTACAATTTATACAGACTGTTTGTTTCTTCATAGATGTTCTACCTCTATATGTTTTGGTTGTTCCCACTCATCCGCAACTTCTATTCTGGTAACATGTCTGAATTTACCTTTAGCTTTACATTCTATATCGTTCATACATGTTCCAGTCTCAATGTAAGAGTGGTGTTCTCCAGTAACGTCTGAACAACACATGTAAATTTTAAGAAACTTGGAGAGTGGACACACTCCAAACTCTTTATTTCGTGGGTCATGTCTCGTATTTCTCGGAAGTTTTACAGTTACAATTGCTTTCATGTTCTATACTTCCTTCCTATTTCGTACCAGCGACATGTAAAATCTACGATGTATGCTATGAGCAAGATTACGAATATGCCAACCAGTATTAATGCTACGTCACTGCTCATCTTCTTCCATATTTCGTTGAATGGGGTAGGGTCAAACTCTATCGGGTCAAACATTTTCTCATCCTATATATCTCACACGTTCTGGTATATAAACGTTTATGGACTATTTCTCACTCCTATACTATGTATGCCTTTCTTGGGTCTCTTTTCTTAAGTTTCTGTATACCTAATTCCTTTAGGATTTTATCACCGTCAAACCATAACTCTATCATTAACTGTCTAGTCGCATTTTTAGCTGGAATGAACATCGGAATTCCATTCCAAGTAATAATTAGTGATTCCTTCATTTGCACCGCACCCAAGTCCACCAGTGTCTAAAGTTGGCTTTAACGTAATATTGTAGATTTGCATGGATTGAGACACGCCATTCTCGGTAACGCAAGATTCCATTAATGAAGTCTAATGTTCCGTCTAAGAAATCTCTGAACAGACATAAAGTTGACAGACATAAAGTTGCATGGTTTACAGATAGACTTTTATCAATAATCAAGTGTATGATTTCATGTAGTATCGTGAGTGTAACGCTTAAAGGTTTAGGACGGTATCTATACCATATCGTGTTGCCTTTATATACTCCGAATGTCCAAGGCTCAATCCATTCGTGATAGTGTTCTCTCTCCCGAAATTCGCCTAAGTCACTCGTTATCTTAATCATTTTCATCTCTCGTAATAATTATGTAGGTTGCAAAGGCTAATACTGAAAGCGTCCATCCAGCAAAGCACAACTTCAGTAGTAAACCATCCACTATCGAAACCAAGAAAGCATTGAAGATTATGAAAATCAGAGCAAACAATATGTCGTCTAAACCTAAATGCACAGTTATGCTTCCTTTTTTAACCATTTAATTTTTTTTCTATCTTCTTCCCATAAACATCCTTTTTTCATACCATGATAAAAGCTACAAGTAGAGCATAGAAATACTGGTTTCCCGTTATAATCAACGTAAGCACATTTTCTAAAGGCTTCATCCAACAGTTTATCTACATCCTCAATTCGAACAACAATACTCTTATCAATGTAAGAACTACACGTAGTACAAAACCAACCAAGAGGAAGCAACGAAATAGGTGTTCCACATTTAAGATGAATGGCTTTTCCTTGTCTGATTTTCTGTTTCAATCCCATTTCTGGTTCGCCTTTTTAGGCTTCCATTATTCCCTTAAATACTCCAAGCATAAGTATACCGAGAAAGAATTCTACAATAAGAAGTGGTAAAACCAATACTGTTCCAACTATTCCAACAGTAGTCAAAAGTTCTTGTCCGAACAGCCACTCAAAGTATTTGTAGACTCCAAAGAAATTTAGAATCCAGAGCGAAAGGAAAAGTGCAAACAATCCAACTTTAATTTTCTCAACCATTTCAATCACTGTCTACCCTAATAACTTCGTCTCTTATAAATCTTTATGGGAAAATATCAAAGGTTGGTCGGCTTCACGTTACTCACGGGTCGCCTTCACAACCGATGACTATGAAACACCAGCGTCCTTAACGAACACTGGGGACAACAAACAAAGATATAATATCATTCCAAACTTATAAACATTCTCCATAAAACCATCAATATTCGCTAGAGTATATAAATGTTCGCTGTTAACGAATGGTTAGTAAGCAATTGCAAAGATTCTGTTTTTTGTAATTAGTTAGTCCATTATAAACTCAAGACAGTGACAGACTATTTAAGCTTTTCTCTTAGCTTTCTTTTCTTCTTTACGTTTTCGTCTCTTTATACTCTTCATTTCCCAGTGAACTATGCCCCGTATTCTGTCCAACTCTTCAACAGACCAAGCCAAGTCTTCCCTAAACAAAAGTTTCTTTCTTAGAAATGTAATGTTGGATTGGTAACTGGAATCTCCTTTTCTGTATTGTTCTTCCATATACGCTAAGATTGCATTTACACAGTCCAGAAGTTCTTGACAGTTCCGTGGTTCAGCCATACGAATTTTCATGAACCAATTGTAAAGGTCTTCTGGATTATTCTTATCCATTTATTTCATCTCTTGGCATGTCTTAACTCCCACGCTTGTCTCCGTTTTCTCTTCTCTAACCTCTTAATTTCCAAATGAATTTCACGTCTTATTTCTTCCAAGTCGTGACTAGACCACGCCAAGTCCTCTCCCAACAGTAATTTCTTTCTGATAAATTCAGTTCTGTTTTTGCCAGCTTTTTGCCTTAGTTGATTTAGGATTGGTGAAAGTTGACTAGATTCTGGATTTCTATACATATTTTCCATATAATACAAGAATGCCTTTACACAATCAAGTAACTCTTTACAGTTACGTGGTTCGTCCATTCTCACTCTTATGAACCAGTCGTAGAGGTCTTGAGGATTATTCTTGTCCACGGCTACTCTCTCTTGAACCAGTCTTCTATTCCTAGTCTCTTAACCGTCTCCTTTAATTCATTCGTGAATCCATCATGTATTTCTTGATGACAATTAGCACAAAGTAACTGGATACTTCCATTTCTTATTTTAGGCTCAAAAGCTACTCTTAAAGCTTCCTTTGTTCTTTCTTTCTCATCTGGATTTAAATGATGAAAGTGTAATGCTCCATTATCTTTATTATATCCGCAAATTTGACATTTACCACCCAATAAGTTAACATATTTCTGTTTTAACTCTCGGAATCTATTCATGCGGTCTACATTCTTCTCTTTTTTATGTAATAAATAGTATTTTCTGGTGTATTCTTTAACATGGTCTTTGTTTTGTTCTCTCCATTTCTTAGTATATTCATTATGTTTTTTGGAATTATGTTTATAGTACTCTCTATGTTTTTTCTTATATTTTTCAGTGGTTCTATATTTTTTGTTATATTCTCTAAGTTGTTCTTTATGGGTTTGTCGCCATTTTCTACAGTATTCTCTATGTCTTTCATGACATCTTTCATTTTCTTGAGACATAAAGAATATAAAGTAAAAAGAGAGATATAAGTCTTATGTTTATTCAGATGGAGATTTTAGTCCTTCTTCAAGTAATTCTAAGATTCCAAAACGTTTCGCCGTTTCCTTTAATTCTAAAGTAAACCAACCTTCTGCTCCCAATGCAATTATTAACCAATAGACAAGCCGTTTCAAATCGTCATTGCTCAGTTCTTTTTCGCCAAGTTTCTTCCATATCCTCTCAAACTTTTCTTTGTCTTTCGGAGTCATATTACCTTCCATCAACAGTTACCCCCAAAAACATACTCCTAGTTTTTAACAGACCCCCATCGAGTTACATAGGGCGATTTTCGGGTTGTTGGGTTTTTGTTTGTTGTTGTTCTTGTCTTGACCGTTGAAGCAATGCTTGGACGTGTCGCATGTCTATGAGTCCCCAAGTCCAGTGTTTGCAGAACTTGTTCAAGTCAACATAGATTGGAATGTCGTGGAGTTTACAGTTGAGGCTGAAGAACAAGTCTTCTCCGAAACCATATTTTTTGGTGTTGTCTTCAAAGAAATATGGCTGGTCAAGGTGGGAGAGTGTTTCACGTTTAATCAGTAAGCATCCAGCACCTACGCCGTCCACTTTTGTTAGTCCATTCTTTTCTTTCTGTAAAGTCAACAGTTCGTCAAGCTTGTAACTCCGCCATTTCGGGAACAAGTCGTGAAGGGCAACTATTGAAGGCATGGTTTTGTGTTCTGTGGATTCTTCAAGTTTGAACACTACTGGAAGACCGCTACCTTTTCTGCTTAGATACCAGCCGCTAACTACTGGTAAATCGTAACTGAGAAACTTTAGTATTGTGTCTGGGTCTGGAACACAGTCCGAATCAACAAAGAACAAATGTGTTATCTTGGGGTTCTTAAGCATTTCTTCGCAAGCCATGTTTCTTGCTACGCTAATTGGGCATTCATCGTATGTTCCAGCGATTATCTGGATTCCATATGCTCCGCAAACCCAAGCCAAATGAATCATGGCGTTAACGCTGTACTCGTTCCTCATACCAATATTTGAAACTGTACTAATCAAAACCACTGCTTTAGGTGGTTGTGGTTTATCTGATTTCTCTTCTATCTTTTTAGTCTTAGGCATTTTATCACTATGTCATAAGAATATAAGAAGAGACTATTAAGGGTTTCTATAAAAAAGACGGATGCAAGGTAGGCTCGCACATTACGCCATCATTATGGCTTTTGCGTCATGGCTTTCAACTCTGTTTTAGGGTGGTCTCGCATGAAACCAACTTGGATGAACGTGAGTCCATCTTCATTGATTAACCCTTATTCACTTCGAATTGTCCCGCATACCGTTGAATAAAATAGGAAAACAAGAATATAAGGGTTTCGCTAATTTTCTTCTATCCTACGTTTCAATTCTCGGAGTTTCTCCAATAACGGAGTAACTTCACCGAAAACTTTTAGTCCGTCCTCAATCACTGCTTTCATTAGGTCTCCAGTTATGTGGACTGTCTCCTCAAACTTTTGAATGATAGAACCCCTAATCTGGACACTTTCAGTAAATTCGTGTAAAAGTGCGGCGGTTATAGGCATTGTTTCCGTGAAGACGTGAGCCAGTTTGCCTCTTATAGTTACTGTTTCAGTGAATAAATCTTTTATGCTGGAAGCAACTCTGTTGGTCTGAGTCCAACTTACTTTCACGTCACACTGTACTCTAGGGTTGTCTTCTGCTGGTTGCTCAAGCCAACCCAGAAACTTGTCAAGCAACACATGTTTGATTTTGCCAACGGCGGCAGTTATTACTGGTGGTACGGGTGGTAAACTCCAATGCCAAGCAACTTTCGTAACAGCATCCTTCATCCCAATCAGTTCAGTTATGACTCTACTGATTGTTTTACTTCGACTTCTAGTTTCTTTTAATCCTAGTTTTTCCGTTATGGTTCTATGAATACTCTTTACTCTTGACTTACTATCTTTCAAACCTATAATTTCAATTATAGTTAGAAACTTTCCGTGAATCCAACTTTTACTTAAATCTTTTAGTCCAAGTAGTTCAGTTATGGTTCTATAATATGATTTTACTCTGCTTTTACTATCTTTCAAACCCAACAATTCAGTTATGGTTCTAAAATATGATTTGATTCTGGATTTACTATCTGTTAATCCCAACAGTTCCGAATAGGTTCTATTGATTGTTTTGTTTCTACTTTTACTGTCTACACAACCGATTATTTCAGTAATTGTTAGAGAGTGGGCTACTGCTGGAACTTCTTCTGTTCCCCAAGTGCTATGTGCTGGTTCTGGACTAACATATTTTCTAACATATACATCATCCACATATCCCGTACCATCCCAAGTGCTAAAGCTTACATAGACGGTTCTGTAAGCTGGTGCGGCTGTTCTTGTTAGCTTTACTACTCCAGCTTTCAACAGAGTAACCGTAGCATCACCAGAAGCTGGACAATATATTTTACTCTTATAGTAATTTGTTAAGTCTTGACTTTCAACAAGTTCACTGGGTGTACCATTCAATGCACATTGAAGTTTCCCAATTACCCAAAGCACTCTTCCAGCATCCTTATCTCTCCAAGTGGCTGGAATATCATTATTCATATTCAAGACTCGTTTGCCACTTGTAGCCGCACGAATTAATGCACTTGAAGCATATCCATCACCATAAGAGTTCTTTGTGTTGATTAGCTCTGTGTCAGTAGTACCCATCACAATCTTCAATGCACCACTCTCAATTGAGAAATTTGTCTGCTTGGTTGATTGCCATTTGTTAGTCCAATCTATATTAGCCGCAAGAAAGTCATCAAAGAACCTAAATGTAGCTTCTCCTTGAGCTAAGACAGTTGCAAGATAAGGATAAGTAGCGTCTGATTTGCTATAATAGACATAGATGGTTGCATTAGATTCAAGAGTATCAGCCACTTCAACCCAGAAAATGGCATATACTCCACTTGATAATTCTTCCATCCAACAGTCAAGCAAAGTATCTCCATCATTATCTGTAAATCTAATGTCTCCAAAGTCGTTTCTGCAATTAGAACCAACATATACCTTTCCAGCAGTAACACCATTAACAGTTTCAGTACCATCTGTCCCCGTAGTCTTATAGACTTTGATGCAAGTCTGATAGTTAGTTCCAGCACCAGCACTTGCCGTAATAATGTGGCTCTTCCTAAATCCCCAACCAGTAAGCCAATTAGTCATTATTCTCTACCCTCTATAATTTTATTAACGGCTATAGAAACTAAAAGAAGAATAGCCATTAGATAATTTGTAAACTTTCCAGTATATTCGTCTTTAATTTCATTGACCATATTTAGATTACCTTAGAATGTCATGTACCTTGCTTGACTTGCATCTTACAAGTCATCGTTAAAGTATCGAGTAAATCCCAGTTCATGGCTTCAGCCGCAAATACTTGTCTAAACAGCATCGTATCAGTCACATTGCTTGTATGGTTGAATACTCCAACTTCAGTAATGTTCTGCACCGCACCAGTTAATCCAGCGTCATTCGCCTTTGAGAATACCACAACTAATTGCATAGTATCAAATGTGCATCCCGCATCGGTCTTCACGATAGTTCCCGTACATAATGCTCCGCCCAATCTTGACTTCTGAGTTCCTAATGCTCTATCCGATACATCGGCGGCTACTGCTCCAGTTCCAATGCCGATATAGTCAAATGCAGTATTGCCAACATCCACAGTCATCAATCCAGCAACGATTCTCATGCCGTCATAGGTTAAACAGTTACGTCTTTTCAAGTGAACTCTCTTTAAGAATCTATTCCAGCGAGTATCAGAATTGTATCTCTTGATTACGTTGCCGTCTTTGTCTTTATGTACCCATTCGATTGAGTCTGCAAATCCAAACGATTCTTTTCTGTTCATATTATCAACTTCTTAACTTATATAGATGAGATGGGAGTTATAAGGCTTTCGGATTTGCTCTGATGATTCCCTTGGTAGTCACGGTAAACTCCGTGTTTAACGGTTCTTTTCTGTCTTCTGCTGGAGTGAAAGTAAACTTTAGTATTATAGTTTCTTTAGGGTTCACCTTGTCGCTACTTTTGTCTATTTTGAGGTCTGGGTCTTTAGGAGTGAACTCTAAATCATAAAGTTCTGCTGAACTAATATTGTGGGCGTAAACCGTCAATTCTCCCTTTTCTCGTCCAGCCACCACTGGTTCTGGAAACTCTAAATTGTATATTGGCTGTGTAAGTTGTGGGTCTTTAAAATACTGAAATAGTTTTTCTTGTCTCATTGTTTCTTCTTCACCTTTTTGATTTCCTCATCAAGTTCTTTTCGTTGTTCCCTCTTCTTTTTAGCGTCTTCCAACTCTATTTCTGTTAATTCTCTTTTCTTTTTAGTATTTTCTTTTTCCATCTCAGCCAATTCCTTTTCAGTTTTTGCTTTCTCTTTTATGGCTTCCAATTCTAACTCTGTCAACTCTGTCTTTTTTTGACTGGATTCAGATTCCACTTTTGCCACTTCACTCATCTTTTTAGCGTTCTCCAATACTATTTCACTTGTCTCATTTTCCATTTCTTGTTTACGTAACCTAGCATTCACAAGTTTCTTGATTCCGTCAAGTATGTCTTGTGGCAATTCTAACTGTTCAACTGTTTCAGCCAATCTTGTTCCACCCATCTCTTTAGCTTGTCCCTTCTTTGTCTGTGTTCCAGTCTCTTTAGTTGTTCTTGAAACTCCAGCTTCAGTACGTTTCCTCTCTTGCTCTTGAAGTTTCTCTTCTGAAGTCTGTGGCTGTGGAGTAGTTGGTGCTGGCGTAACTAACTTTATCAGTTCTTCTTGACTCATCTTTTCCATTTCGCCAAGTTTCGCTTCCGCTTTCATCTGTTCCATTTTTGCATTTGCAATCTTAATCTTGTTTTGAGTATCAAACAAATCCTCTATGTCTTTCCAGTCTATTTCTCCAATGCCAATCGTTGCTCCCATTTCCTTCTGGACGGGCATCTTCAACGGGTAATCTATCGGGTTAGCCACATTCAACAGTCCAGTAAGCAACTTTATCTTTGCGTCCTTCAACCATTGACCTTCCGCTTTCCATTGAAGTTTCGGAACGTAAATTGGAATGTCTTCTTGCTTTTCTTTTTCGACTCCCTTCACGCTTTTCTTTTTAGTCATTCCGAACTTGCACCATAAATGTCTCTCCCAAAGTTGATGTTCTATTGCTCGGCGTATCTGTAATTGGCTTCGTCCATAACGGACTGTCCATGCCAACCAAGCCTTGTCGCTTGCTTGTGTACGTCCAACCTCAAGGAACTCTCTTGGATACTGCATTCCAGCCGCAATCATTCCAATCAAGTGGTCTAATATATTCTTTCCATCAAAGACTGATTGTTCTCCACCAATCTCTTTAATTTCGAATTCTGCTGGAACTGGAATTCCAACCCAGTTGTTCTTTATCATTTTCTCCATTGCTTTCAAGAATTCGGTTCTGTAAACTTTGTTCCATTGTCTCCGTTCACTTCCACACACGAAGAAGTATTTCTTGTTAGCCCATCTGTTGAAACCTTTTCCAACTGAAGTCTGTATTTCTTGCACCATCTTGGCAATCTTGTAGACTGATTGAATCATGCTCATGCCTTTAAGGTTTGTTCCACGTTGATTCCATGACAACCAAAGGATTTCCCAAGGATGAAACTTTATGATTGGTTTATTGGCTTTCTTTTCCTTACTCACAATGTCTTCATATGATAAACCTTGATTGTCCTTTCCACCTTTCTCATCCAGAGTCCAATAAAGTATTTCCCCACTTTTCGGATGGCGATACGGAACTAGACGGGTGTATGAATCCTCAATGATTTTTAGTCTGGTAATTCCGCCGAGGTCTTTCCATAATTCACTCGTCATTTCTTTAGGCTTTAAAACTTTTACTTTCTTCCCATCATCCAACATTACTTCTTCTATTTCGTCTATATAATCTTCAAATGCGACTTCTTTAGTATAGACTATTTCAGCCGCCGCACAGCCGTCAGTCAAAGCAATATCTATTTCTATGTCGAGAATGTTGTCGAGTCCCTTCACGTATTGGTCTTGATAAACGTTTCGGTTAAGCAGATTGATTTCTTCTCGCATAGTATTTTGGTTCTTGTCTGTTGGGTCGTCTATCTGAACAAGAAATCCGCCACCCGATGTGAAGTCTCTATGCCATTCTATTCCAGCACTTACTGGAGCAAAGTTTTCTCTCAAGTCACGAAAGTCTTTCAGAGTGGCTTGGCTAACTTTTGTTTCTTCTCCAACCACCACGCCTTTCCAAGCGTCAAAAACTAGGCTTGCCTTTCCAGTTGTCTCGTCAAACTCCACCATTGAAACATGGGTTGACAAGACTTCGTTTATGAGTTCCTCTTCTGGTATTCCAGTCTTCTTTTTCTGGGTCTCTATAAACTTTTGAAAGTCATCAACAAATTTTACTTGAGCGTCTACTCGGTTTTCATCACGTATTCTTCTATTTTCTATTGCTTTTCTACCTTTTTCTCTTCTACTTTCGTCCATAATGGTCACTTATTATAATATTCTATATAGAAGATGTGGGTTATAAGGCTTCTGTTTATTCGTATGGGTTGGGAAGCCGAATCTTCCGTGGCAAATCATAAAGTTCCTTCGGCAACCTTCCTTCTTGAATCCTCAATATTGTTTCGTAGGCACAAAAAAGATTCCATATTGAAGCTACCAAGTGGTTCTCATCGTCTCGTCCATCAATCACTTGAAGCAAATGTCTTTCAGCCGAATTGAGAAAAGTATGAATTGATATTCCGAGTTCCCAGTTACGGTCTCCATACTTCAGACAACCCTTCTCATAATGGATTGCCAAGGCTCTCAAAGTTGCTGGTGGAACTAGGTCGAAACGTCCCTTTCCAGTCTGCAAATCTCTTACTGCTCCAGTCTTGAATTCGGTTCTTTTTCCACTATCTTTAATTGTATAATCATGGATTCCTTCTCTTAATGTTCCAGTCTGTATATCTACATCCTTTATTCGGCAAGTTTCTTTTTTCCGCATTATTTCGTTATCTCCTCAAGTATTTCTTCTAATTCTTCGATAGAATGGATTACCTTATCTGCTAACGTTTCTATGAAAATATTCTTGAGACCGTATTTACAAGTGCCATTTTTATGAACGCATAATACTATAGTCAATAGTCCCAAGTTTCTAGCATATTCAAGTTCCATGTGTGTTCCAGCACAATAAGTTTCTAAATCCGTAACCACTAATAGTATATCACATTCTCTAAGTTTTCTTAGGTCATAAGCCACTATAGTCTTTTTCAGAGTCTTGCTACTGTCAAGACTTATTATTGGTGATTCTCCTATTCCAGCACCACATACTTCTATCTGTGGATACTTCTTGAATAACTCCTTAAAAAGTCTTAATTGAGCTTTACCATAATCTACACTACAATCTACTGCTGATGCATAATACATCTTGAACATATCATTTCACCCAGTTTTGACCACACTTTCGCTTTAGAATCATTCGGTTATAATATTTCTTTTTGTTCTTGAGGCGGGGGCAACTACGTTTAGAATGACTTACACTTTTAGGAACTTTGGGAGTTTGATTCCTAACTTTTCCAGCCTTAGAGACACTTCCATGTCCAGATACCTTATGTCTTTTTGTTTTCTCAGACATGTCTACATTTCCTCTTGGCATTAATAAACATCTCCATTTTCTGCAATTTTCATCTCTTCATATGGATGAAGGAATCGTCTTTTGAATTCGTCTATTGCTGATGCACAAACTTTCTCAGCGTCCATCTTGTCATACCATTTACCATTTTCATAGTATCTACGAATGAGTTTGAAAACTATGTAAGTTAGACATGCGGCTAAGTCTTTCCCATCTATATAGGTAAGCATTTCATTCAGTCGTCCTATTAACAGGTCTAATTTTTCATCTATTGGTTCTCTTAAAGCTTTTTTAATATATGGCATTACTTTTCACACTCTCCACACCCTTCACTTCTTGGGTCATTAAAGTCTTTAGCGTTTACCAGTTTCAGTTTATCTTCGTGTTCACACATGCATAAATCTGGTAGAAGACCGCATTTAGGACATCTATTATCTTTCTTTTTAGTTATTTCGGGAACTTTGTTTAATCTATGTTCTATACATTCTGGTGGGTATTCTCCGCCTTTAGGAATTGGACAGACTAAACCACAATGTTTACATTTAGCGTAAGTCTGATTGTCCTTTGCTCCTTCCTCTTTCACTTCTCCCCATTCATGTCTACAAGAATACAAGTTGGGGTCTTTCGGTCCCTTACACAGTCTAAGTTCCATTCTTTTATCTTTAGATTCCATGTAATTCCAACCAATACTTGGCAATTTTTTTCATGCAATCCATACATAATTCCATGAATATATTTCCACGAACCATGTCTTTTAAAGAATTTCGGCATCCCTTTTGCCAAACTATGGTTTTTCCACAATAACGACAATGCATACAATTTTTAGCTTTGCAAACTTTGGGTTTTTCCATCTTATCACTCGGTTTTTTTATAGAACTCAATTGTTTTTTTCAGAGCCGAATCAAAGTCATAAATGGGTCTCCATCCTAACAACGTCCTAGCTCTGTCTGAATTTCCAACACTCCTCAACATTTGTGCTTTTCCTCTGGGGTCATCAATGAATTCAAGTTTAGAATTGCTTTTCGTATATTCAATGATTTTTTCTGCTATGTCTTTTATTGTTCGTCCATCTCCAGAAGCAACGTTTAGAATCTCAGTGTTTCCCAACTCTCTTTCTAACGTAAGTGATAACAAACCAACAGTGTCTTTAACATATAGATAGTCTCTGATTTGGTTGCCGTCACCATGTATGATTAAAGGTTTGTCATGTAACGCTAATTGTATGAATGTGGGAATCACTGAACCGCCACGGAAAGCTTTTTGTCTTTCTCCGAAGACGTTGAATGGACGGATAACAGTTATTGGAATGTTGAATGAACTGCAAAATGCTATTGCACTACGTTCAGCCGCATATTTGCTTGCGGCGTAAGGCGATGTTGGGTTGCAAGGGTTAGATTCGTCTGCTTTGCCTTTAGGAACATTGCCATATACTTCACAAGAGGAAATGTCAACTAAACGTTTTACGTTGAATTTCTTACAAGACATACAAATATTTATGGTTGACAGATAGTTATCATTGAAATAGTGCCAAACACGGTCAATTGATTCGTCAATGCTGATTCTAGCGGCTAGATGGAATACTACGTCTTTTCCTTCTACGGATTTGTCACAGTCGCCTATCCATCTCAAATCTCCATCAATCCATTCAGCATTTTTGTTTTTCACTGGATGTCCATCTACAACACTAACTTGATAACCTTTATCTAAAAGCAAATCTACTAAGTGGCTTCCTATGAATCCCGAACCACCAGTTACCAATATCTTCATTTTATAACCTCTTTAGATAAAGACCTCAAAGAGACTAATAAAGGTTTCCTCATTTCTTCAACATTTCCAAAAGTTGTTTTATTCTTATTTTGTTAGTGTGATATTTCATGACTGTCTCATATGCCGCTTTAGCCAAAGATTCACGTTCTTTCTCGTTTTCAATCCAATAAATAAAATCTTCAATGATATGGTCTCCCCGCATGGGAGCTAGATTGAAATTTGATTTAATGTGAAGAATGTCTGCATCTAGTGGTTCTGCACCGATAGGTACGGTTTGACAAGCCATGATTTCAAAATATTTACAAACGGCATATCTATATAGTCCACCATCTGCAAGAAAGAATCTTGCTCGATTTATCAAATCAACGTATTCTTCTATAGTGCCAAAATGTTCACTGATTTGTATTTTATGTTTCCGTAGATTATTTAAGTGTCTAATGTATTTGTCTCGAAGAGGATACCAATAGGAGTTAATACATCCAGCAAAAGCCAAATCTAAAGACCTTTCTTTCCCAGTAGGATAGAAAACTTTAGTATCAACTGAGTGTGGAAGATGATAATAATCGGCTTTATATTCTTCCATGTAAGGTTCAATTGTTCCCGTCCAATAATGACAGAACACTTTATCTATTTTCCATTCCTTTATTTTTGGAAAAATTCTAACTTTGTCTTGAATCGGGTCGCCTATCCAAATGGCTTTTGGAGTTTGCACTTTATCCAAGTTTAAGTAATTCATTTTACTACTGTAAGCACAGATAAATATCCAATCTGGATTCTCTAACCTTTCTATTTCCTTAACATCGTAACCTTCAATCCAGTCATTTATGTTCGTTTTATAAAAATGAGAAGTGTCCCCACCCATTTCATTTAGACGGTTTGGGTTAGGAGATTCTCCATAACATTTTAGTTCCACGTAATTTTTCAAGTCTCTTCTGAAATATCTCCAAGATGGACATTCTCTGAAAGTTCCCAACCAAACAATTTTCATTTTTTCATCCTCTTACTTTGTCCCAAAAAGATTCTAACGTTTGAAGTGGAATCGCTATTATCCATTTAATTTCTTGCTTTTGCACAGCATAATGGAGACCAAGAACCATCATTGCTTTGTATATTCCCTTCCTTCTATGAAATTCAACTACTATAGCATGTTCAAATTCAACTGTGTCTCCATAAGTGTTTACAACGAAACATCCAATCGGCTCATCTTTATAATAAGCAAATATTACTCCTTCGGCGTTTTCTGGATGAACAATCTTGACGAACATTTCGTTACTATGTAGTGAATGCCATATTTGTTTGTCTTTCTCGCAAAGTTTCCCATCCTTATCTGGAATAGCAAAACAAACTCTATATCCTTCTGGAAGAGAGATTTCTGGAATCTTGATTTTGGTCTTGTCAAACTCAGTTTTCAAATCATAAAATCCCAATGAAAATCGTACTGAACGTTCCATTTTTATCTTGTCTTCAAAAGCTGGAGTTAACAGTTTAAAAAATTCTTTTCCCCACCTTTTTGACAACTTCTTTTCTTTATCGTCTCTAAAGTTATGGTGAAGGTTGTAATAACCAGATATGGATGGGATTGTGGATGGTCTAACATGTGAATAATGTTCAAGAATAATGTCTTTTTGTTCTTGAGAATAATCATTGAAGGGAACAACAAGAATTTTAGGAGTGACTCCCAAATTTGTTTCTATCCATTTTTTGCTTTCAGTTAATTCCCAAACCAATCTTTCTTTAGTCATGCCTTTAAAACATGAATGTGTGACAGTGTGACTTGCAATTAAAACACCATACTCCATCATTTCTTTTATTTGACTAATATTCATCATTGGCAAATCTACATATGGGTCTGTCCACGGAAAAGTTTTGCCCACATATCTGGTTGGAACTGCTAGAATTACTCCATGTTTTAAATTGTATTTTTTGAGTATTGGAAAACCAACTTCATATTGGTCTAACAACGCATCGTCAAACCAATATATTCTCGGAAAAATCAAATCATTTATTTCTTGCTTACCAATGAAGTTTTGAAAGGCTTGGCGATATTTCTCTTTCTCACTTTCCATTATGTAGTCCCTCATTTAACCGCTTTGTATAGATAGAACGCTTCGAATAAGCGGTCTTTATAACCACAGTTGTTGGCATGTACGAGAGCCAATGCTTCCAAGACTTTCAAATCCATGCAAATCTTTGCATTTTGGGATGAGTGAATGGATAAAGCCGATTTTTTCAAAGGGAAAAAGTCAGTAATGTCATAAAACATGTTAGGACGAAAATTCGTTGTGCTAACTACTTCGTAAAATAGTATTTCATCAATATTCTGTCTATCTGGTTTCCAATCACGGCAAGCGGAAACCGTAATTTGTGAAGTATTTCTGTGGTCTTGATGTGTGTCTTGAGGATACAGTGTAAATATCATGTTTGGATTAATTGACCGAATGTGATTTCTGAGTTTCAAAATACTACTAGCATTAACAGATATGTCTCCTTCTTCATAATCCAAGAAATGTAGAGTGGCATTAATCAACTTTGCACTCTGTCTACATTCTTCCATTCTCACAATGCTTGAACCAGCCAATTCACCCAGAGTTAAGATAATAATGTGTATGTCATGAACTTTTGATAGTCGTGCCAACGTTCCAAAACAACCAAATTCAATATCGTCTGGATGTGCTCCTATTGCTAATACTACCATGGTAGATACTTCCCATTTTCCATATAATATCTAAACCTAATACCACATCTCCGCAATTGATTTCTAACAATTTCACTTCTTTCATTTCCAACTCCTTCAATTATTCTTTCTTTCAGACCAAACATCGTAACTTGTGTAGTGTTAGGATGTTCAAGATAAATTCTGTTTTCTTCAAACTTTAATTTCATTCGAACATCATCCTCAATGTTCATTACCAATTGTTCTTCCTCTTGTTGAGACAACTTTCTAGGATACCTATTTTCCTTTAATATTTTTACTGGTATTCCACCAGCCAAACAACCGCTTGGTAAATCTCGATTAACTAAAGACATGGCGGCGACAACAACATCGTTTCCAATTTTCACATTGGGATTCACCCAAGCATTAGGCAACCAAACTCTGTCTCCAATTTCAACATTGGCAAACTGTATCGGAAACCCCTCATAGGCTGAAAGGTATGCACCATGAGTAAAGATTTTAGTGTTTATACCAATGCCACATTCGTTACCTATTATAACTCTTCTAGCCGTATTTACATGAGAGAACTTGCCCATGTGTAAGAAATCTCCAGCTTTTAGGAAGGATTGATAGTCAAAACAACTTCCGCCCCCAATATGAGCATATTCGTCTATCCATGCTTCTTTACCTATTTCAATATGTCTACCTTCGATTATTGTATTATCACGAATGATACTTCTATCTCCAATTTCAAAGTATTCTGAAACATTAATCCTAGCTTTATCGCTTATTTTGCAATTCTTTCCTATTTTGCTGTTCATAATCATGACTCTTCAAACATTTTATCGAACTCTTTTACCATATACTTCCACGCCCACCTATTTAAAACTTTCTGCAAGTTTTGTTCTCCAACTTGTTTTCGCAACGATAAATTATCTTTTAACAGTTGAAGTTTAGAATTCATTTCTCTCATGGCTACATGTTCTGGATTAATCGGAACAAGCCATTCTGAATCTATGAATTCTGGTACTCCACTCGTCCTTGTAGCCACTACTGGAAGTCTAGTTGCCGCCGCCTCAAGAACTGGAAGAGGAAACGCTTCCGAGTCACTTGTGTTTATCAAACAGTCTATTCTACTGTAGAAATCAATCATTTCATCTCTTGAACGGTCTTTAACGAAGAATTTCCATCCCCATTTAGTTTGAACTATAAATGGAAACTTTAAGTCTTTAAGTAATCTGTAACGTTTAAGTGGACGGTCAGCCCAACCAACCCAACCAACAATGAATCTATTATCTGGTCTATCCATCGGTTTGAAAATTTCAGTGTCAACGCCAGCCCTTGTAACATATAATCCTTTCAATGGGATACGTGGAGTTTTTCGCATTATATCATCATAGATTTTCTGGTTTGCAACTCCAACATTCCATCCAACCATCTTGATAATGTCCTCGTCATACACTTCACTAAATATTCCAATACATTTTCTTTTCACGTCTTTGAAAAGACCAATATGATTGCATATATCATTCAATATGCAACCATGCATACAATACAAAACGTCAAGCCACTCCACGTCTTCTTTAGTAATGTCTGCAATAGCCACAATTCTAATATTATGTTTACTATATTTTTGAATCCCCCTCATGATGAAATCATAAGCCCATCCATACGCATCAATAATTACTAAAACGTTTAGAAACCCTCTACTTGTAGCCAAACCTTCCTTTCTAAGTTCTTCTTCCTTCTGTCGTATATACATATTCAGTTTTTCTCTTTCGTTCTGTTGTGTTTGCAATTTTTGTTCTTCTACTACTATTTTGCCACATGGAACACAGTAATCTCTATCATCAGCAAAGGATATTTTTCTTCCACATTTTCTACACTTTTTAACTTTAGGCACTTTCATTTCTCCATAAAAGAGTATATGGTTTATCAAATCTCATTTCACTCCAGAAAACATTGATTAGAATATCTCCAATCATGAAATACTTTATTGCAGTTAACTTCTTTTTATGTGGAGACAAATGTGGAAAGGAATCAACCAAATTGTAGATTTCTTTGTCTCCAGCCATATTCTGTTCAATCCTTACAACTTTTATATCAACGTCTTTGTTACTTACTCCTTTCCTAACCATTGAACCAACAATGTAGATTTCTTTCACAGTTGAACAATTTTTCAAGTCTTCTATGAATTTGATGAAGTATGGATTCGCCAAAACTTCTTGTAATGTCTTTCTTTTCATCTTATAATGTTCATGACGCATTGCCGAATTCCCCTTCAATTTTATCCCATAATATCTTGTGACCATTAATAAGTCTTTCTCTCACTTTATCGTAATCGTTCATTGTCCAACCGTAACTTGTGAATCCGTCTTTTCCATTAGTGATTATGTTTGGAACTTTGCAGAGGTATGCTTCGGCTATTACTCGGCTACACGCTTGTTGAAAGGCTGGAAGAAAGATTAAGGTTTGAAACTTGTTGTAAATCTTTGGCATGTCTTCATGTTCTATAGACTCCATCTCTTTCATTCTTGGATGATGTTTTGGAAATCCGCTACCATAATGCCAAATTGTGTATTCTGGACGTTGTTCAAGCCATTCTACCATTTCTTGATAGCCTTTCTCCTTTGCATAGTCTCCCACATAGAGAACTTCCGTTTCTGGTTTACGTTTCAATCTCAAATCCTTAAATTCTGTTGGAACACACATTGGATGAAGGAAACATTTATATACCACTCCATGTTTCTCTATAAGTCTTTGTTGGATTGGACTATGATAAACAACAAGTAACGCTTCACTAGCAAGCATCTTATAAAACGGAATCATTGGTCCACGCAAGTCATGTTCAATTTTGATGTATGGTTTACGTGACAGATAAGCAAACAATTCTCCAATATTAATGTTGTCTAGGAAGTTTGCCACTATGAACCCATCAACGTTTTTGTTCAATTTTCCCATTTTGATTATTTTATGTCCACGTCTGAGTCCTTCTTGAATTAGAAGGTAATCTTCTATTTCTGCTCCACGTTTAACATCTGGATAGAAGTTGTCTGCAATCCAGCCAATTTTCATTTCTTAATCCTCTTTTTGTATTCATCACAGTATAATCTTCTGGGACAACATTCACAAAAGATTCTGTGCAACCATTTATAGATTTTGTTATTGTTCAATTTCCAACTTGAACCCAACTTCATAAATCCTTTATGTCTAGCAATAATGATTCTCTGAACGAAAAAACCTAACAAGAAAGCCAAGATTAGCCAAATTGTCATAACCATATCTCCATCAAGACATCATGATTGTATAAACCTAAACTATCCAAGAATTCATCATATTTCTTGAGTCCCCACTTCTGTCCAGTAATACAACAAAGTATCCAGTGTAGAAACTCATGATTCAACATAACACACATATCCAACCATCCAAACCAACGTTCTTCGTCAGTTATTATTATTCTTGCCTTGTCCCTCTTAACCCAGACTTTGGCTCTACGATAATGTTTAGGAGTGGACTTTCTGATTTCAAAAACCAAATTATCCAAGTCTATCTCGTATTTCAAAGGGCATTTGTCTTCATCGGGCAAACATGGTTTACCGTCTGAACATGGTCTGGAACACGAAACGTTAGTCTTATCCATTCATATTCTCCCCAAAAACATTTCTGTAAAATTTCTAGCGTAAACTTCCTCTTCTTTCTTTTCCTTTTCTGATAGATATACGACTCCAAGATTTACCATATGATGAAACCACTCATGCAGAACCGTACTTTGGGCAACCGTAGCATCTTTTGAATATGCTATCTTTTCATATGGATAATACATTGCTATAGTGTCCTCTCTATTTCTTTCTGGATTTACTAACAATTTCATACGTTCACATTTGTAATATTCAGCAAGTCTTCCTAAGAACCCCTCATAACTTGAGTTTCCAATCATTGTTCCATATATGTCTTTACATACTGATGGTGGCGGCACACATTCACCGAATAATAAATATCGTTTGGGTTTATCAATTCCACTTTCTAATATTCGCAAAGTATTCTCCAGTGTTCCAAGTCTAAATTCTATGCTAGTAAGTCGCTTAAGAATGAGTCTGTTCGTCTTTTCACTTTCGGTTTTCGGTTTCATTTAATCTTTTTCACCATGTAATCTTCTTCTTCAACATATCCCATTTTTTTCCAGAACTTTTCAGCGTCATCATCAGCCACGATTAGATAAATCTGTTTTAAACTCCAAGATTTAACTAGAGACTCAAAAATTGAAACTAATAATCTTCCATATCCCCGTTTACGATATTCTCCGTCAACATTAACCCCACTTATATATACCATTCTTTCCTTCTTAACTTTTGAAAAATTTAAATGGGCAAACTCTTCCAATTGATTAGTGAAAAGTTTGATTTCACCATTTAAATCTTGTTGAGGTTCTGGTTTGGACGGATTAATCAAGACTATTACATGTGGAACTTTTATCTTTTTCATTCTTCCAACTTCCCAAACAAGTCAAACCATTTAATTATCATGGTGTATCTCCCTATGACAATTAGAACATAAAAGAATAACTTTTCCTTCTTTTATGTTTTGTTCTATTTCTTTTTTATATAATCTCCATTCTCTTGATTTCTTTACCTTGTATTTTTTTTCTTTATCGTTTGAATTTACATGATGAAAATCTAAAGCCGCAGTACATTTATCATATCCACATTTTTGGCATTTTCCACCAAGCAAATCAATTAGTTCCTTTTTTCTTTTAGCATTTCTTTCATTAATATAATTTGGATGTTTTTCGTTCCACATCTTCAATTTAATTGCTGATTTTAGAAGATATTCTTTCCACCATTCTGGATTTTCTTGTCTCTTTTTATGAATATATACTAACTGTTTTTTTAGAATTAATTCTTTATTTTTTTCATAGTAATTTTTCCTATATTTCTTTTGCCATTCTTGAAAACATTGAAAAGAACATGTTTTAGCACTCGCTCCTCTTTGTCTTTTCCTTCCACAATCATATTCCTTTCCACAATTTACACAGATTTTTTTAATGGTTAATACACCAACTATGAAATATATAACTTATCTCATATTTAAATCTTTCTATAAAATTTAGATGAAATTATTGAGAAGAGAGAACCATTTTTTACACACTTCACGTAAATCATAATATTGCTTTGCTCTTTTTAAACCTTCCTCTCCCATTACCTTTGCTTCGTCTGGATTCTCCAACAAATATTTTATTGAGCCATAAATCATATCGTCTGAAGGAATAGTGACCATTTGGACATCGTTAACGTATTCTGTTGACATGAAGGGCGGCATCAATAAGCCACATATGCCGTTTTTGCCGCCTAGAAGTTCTCTATGAACTGGAATGTCTGTTATTGCTACTGGTTTATTGCAAGCCATAGCTTCTAACGGTGGAAGACTGAATCCTTCGTGACCGCTTGGACAAACTAGAATGTCACATGCGGCTGTTAATTCTTCCATGAAACTTGGCGTAGTCCAATTTGTAAGGAAATGTATTCTTGAATCCCACTTTGTCATTTTATGCAGTAGATGAGCCATTTCTTTTGCTTTCCAGACTCCATCATGAACTCCAGCTTTAAAGACTATGTGACAGTCAAAATTATCACAGAGTTTTCTTGCTGTGAGCATCATTGGAATTATTCCTTTGGTAAGTTGTACTCTTCCAACAAACAATATCATTTTCTGGTCTGGTTTAATTCCTAAATTGTTTCGAAGTTCACTTGTGTCATGCGGAAAGAAATATGAAGTGTCAACTCCATGTGGAATAACAGTCATCCTACCCCTACTTAGTCCACCTACCCCTACTAAAGTTTCCATTGCGTATTGTGTTGGCGGAATCCACCAATCAAAATCTTTAAGTTTATCGCTTAGAAACAACACGTCATTAGTCCAGTGGATGGTTTGCCAATTAATCACTTTGCCACCCATCTTATGAACCTTGTCTATTATTGGAAAATATTCCCATGGAATATGGAACAAAACCAACAGTTTGATTTGTTCTCTCTTCATAATTTTGGGGATTTCATTGGGTACTTGACCAAAATATTTCGTTGTTGCCTTATGAAATTTACAGAATGGAAGTTCAGTTTGGTCTGCTTGACTCCACACTTTAGGTATTAAATGGTTTGTGATTTCTGGACATTGTTGATTCATTTCTCTCATTTGGTAAAAGGTAACGATTGCTCCACCGTCATTTTCCCAAGGAGTGGGACACCACCACAATATTTTGTCTATCATCTATATCTTCTCTTCCAGTAAAATTGTAGAACGTGGAACACTTCACTAATTAAACATAAGACAACGCCTACATATGCCCCATTCAAATATGCTACCATTATGAAGAAGAGGTAAGCCATGAAACAAATGAAAAGCATCAAAGAAGACAATCCTTTAAGGTTTCTTCGATTTCTATAAGCCGTTATTATCTGTGGAATACTAGCAATGAAAGCCAGTGTGTTTCCAATGTTACTTAACAATTCTATCATTCGTCTTTCCACCATTCCTTTTTAGGAATTGAAACGGCAACCAGTCCTTCTCCCAGAACGGGGATATACATTGGTTTCCATATTTTTTCTGGGTCGAATTCGAATGCTTCTCCCAGACACATATCCCATCCTATTCCATTTGGACACATTGATTGTGGGTTACATTTTCCACTATTCATGCAACAGTAAACGTCTATCCAACCATACTTGAATCCTTCTTTGGGACTCCATTCTGCTTTTACACAGTATGAACATTTGGCACAGTATTTACTGTAACAGTCTTTGCCAACCACGATTTTTCTAATGTTTGGGTCTTCAGCTTTTTGCATCTTTCAATACCTTTTTAATGCTTTCTACTCCACCCAAAAATTCCTCTATTAATTCAATTCGTTTTCGCAACTCTGCAATATCATACGCAACTGTAACTGAAATGTCTGATACTCGTTTTTCTAAACTGTCTATTCGTTTTTCTGATTCGTCAAGTTTATAGAAGAACTGTTCCACCCACATTTGCTTTGCTTTTAGTTTCTTTTTTACACTAACTTTCTTTCCGTTATTCATATTCTATTCTTCGCCCCCAATTTACTTTATTCCATAGTCTTTCGTTTATGTAATGAATGACGAAACAGAGTCCCTCAATTCCTATAGAAACGACTAATGCCTTTTCAACTCCAAAATTCAACACGGAAAGCAACACTGTGTCTATAGTGATTTCAAGAATACGCATTGAAATTCCCTTGAAAAGACTACGTTTATGCGTCTCGTTAACTTTTGATTTTCGCATCTTTTCTTACTTCCTTCAACATGTCTTCAAGCATGATTATGATTATTTGTTTCTTTCTCCATGAGTTGAGCCATTGAACGAAACTGTGTTCCCAGATACATCCCATACTAACTAAAGGATTGTCTGGGACTCCTTGAATGAATATGTCTATGTTCCAGAGGATTGAAAATTCAAGTTGTGCGGCAATCGTATGGTCTCTTTGTCCATAGTCTTGAATCCGTTTCCTCGGTGGACCATACAATGTATAATCCACAGACGTATGTGGCACAATGATGAAAATATTCGGGTATTTAAACATTATTTCCTTGGCAGATTTGCAAACTTCCTTCGTGAATTTTCGTGGGTTTGCACTAAATGGATATGATAAATATGCCATTAGGGGTTTCTCTGGTAAGTCTATCATTTATTTTCTCTCCTTCAACCATTCCCTCGCCAAATGGGTAAAGTGTAACTGTTGTTCTTCTGGAAGAAATTTGATGACTCGTATGATTTTTTCTATCTTTCTAAGTCCACCCCTCGGATTTGACAGAAGTATATCTCGTAATCCGTCTGCAACTGGATGGCATCCGAAACAGAGTTCAAGAGTGTTTTCTAATGCCAATATTGGATTCTTCAGAACCGTTTCTGTTTCAAAAGCATATTTTGTGTGGTGGAGTTGCGTAGTTTTGATTTCTCCTTTATGTTTACTTCTATTACAACTACTACATATTCCCCTTCGTATCTGGACTGGATAACCCTTGATTGAAATATGCGTTCTTTGGTAATAGACTTTCTGAATATCCTCATCTTTTGTTTTACTCACTTTCGATTATCTCCTTGTATAGTTTTCCAGAAATCTCATTCCAGTTATACTTTTTGGCTTTCTCCAACGCTTTCTGTCCCATCCAATCTACAACCTCTCTATTATTCACCATGAACCTCATTGCATCTGCTAAAGCGTTAATTGAAATGTTTCCCCATTTTCTTCCCAGAGGAATTCCCCACCGTCTACCGTCTCCCAAGTCAACCCAGTCTTCACAAGTGCTTGAGATTGGAATTAAGAGTCCGTTTGCACAACCCTTTATTAAACAACTATGATACATGTAAGGACAAATACTGTCAATCAGTTCTTGCATGAAAGTCCAGTCCGTAACTATTGCTGGTAGACCGCAAGCCATTGCTTCAGTTATTCCCATTTCGAAACCACCAGCCTTGCTAGTACATATAAAGGCATCGGCATTATTATAGATTTGCCCAAGTTTCGCATGGCTTCCACCTTCCATTTGCGTCATGACTACTGGAAGGTCACGTTTGTAACGTAAGAAACGTGCTGTCCTCTTCGCCATGTCTGCTCTCCAGTCACTATGAATTATCATTTTACAATCTACTTTTCTGTAGATTTTCTCCAGAGCCGTTATTGCCCGTCCCATTGCCTTTCGTGGTTCGTCTCGTCCAACCCACAAGAAAGTGAAAGTGTTATTTTCGTTATGATTGTGATTTTCTGGATGGAATAGGTTAGTGTCTACTCCGTGAGGCAAGAACACTCCATTTTTGATTAGTTTGTAACTTCTGTTTGGAACGTAAACTTTCTTACATCGTTTGAAAATGTCGTAGGCTCTAGGATGAATTGGCAAACTGTCTATTGGAGTAAGCAAGTGCAAAGGTTTCTTAGTTTTCAGTGAGGCAGTAACCAAACCACCAGCACTAAAGAAGTCGTCTTCGCTGAAGATGTAGTCTACACCGTAATGTTCCACTGCTTCTATCACTGTTTTAGGTTTCCAAACTCTACCTTCACACTGAACGTAATCAAAGTTTAAAATGTCGTCATGAACTGTTGTTTGCTTGGAGAATCCAACTTCACATCCAAACCTTCCGAAATAGATTATTCTTGCTGGATAATGAGATAATCCCAACGCTAAGTTTCTACAGACAACAGCCATACCAGTTGCCATGTCTGGACGGTCAGCAAAAATCCCAATAACTTCGTTCATTTCTGGTTCTCACTCTTCCTATTTGGTTCACATTTTGGGCAAAAGAGAACTTCAGCAGACCATCCTAATTGACCACCAACAACCATTTCTGTTCCACATTTTGGACATTTCAGTTTTGGTTTCTCCTTTAATCTTTCCCAGAAACCGTCACAGTCACACGATTTGCTTCTTGTCCTCAACGACTGTCCACAATTCCAACATCGTGGAACACCATGTTTCCTACCCAACTCAGTATCTCTAAGAAGAAGTTTGTTGGTTTCTTCAAACGTGAATTTTATTCGACATCTACTACAGAAAGTTCCACCCTTTATATACCACTCATGAGTGGTATTTTTAGCCTTTTGTCCTAGAATACACGTATCACTGGTTTTGGGTGGATAAGTTCGCAATGCTATTTCCTCATAGATTTTTGAACGTCTTGATAATCTTTTACGAGTTCATTGGTGTCTTCAACTTGTTCTTCTATCTTCATATAACTTCGTACTTTCCAGAATGTAAAATATAGAATGACTCTATAATAGGAATTGTCGAATTGC